>Ga0326727_10000711_pt1 | contig 134144 bp, 122 predicted proteins | sample MB2enrmetagenome_FD_207643 | JGI IMG/M metagenome (GOLD analysis project Ga0326727, IMG submission 207643) | Lab enriched peat soil microbial communities from McLean, Ithaca, NY, United States - MB29MY | ecosystem: Environmental > Terrestrial > Soil > Wetlands > Peat | place: USA: New York... | reverse complement strand
GGGGCGGTTCTCTGCAGGCACCGACGTCCCCTCTGCGAGGAATGTCCGCTTAACGATCTATGCTGCTACGCTCACGACAACTATTTCAAAGGTAGGATAGCTCGGTAGGCCACGATCGACTGGAAGTATTACCCACAAAGCGCTAGGATAACAGAACTCCTCAAGCAAGTGGTAGACTGCTTCGAGAAGGAAGATGGCAGGATCTCCTCTGATAACCATACCTACAAGAGCGACCGGGTTCTCGACATCCTTCGCCCTCGACTTATGCGACTCGGGTTCGCGGTCGAACAGAAGAACAAGCGAGAGCGCATAAGGGTGCCGGTCTTGTTCGGCAGACGTGGGGAGTGGCAGAAGTCATTCGAGGTCGATGCCTATCACATTGATGCGAAAACAGTCATCGAAATAGAGGCGGGGAGGGCGTACCTCAACTTTCAATTCCTGAAGGATGTGTTTGAAGCGTGTGTCATGTACAATGTTGAAAATCTCGCAATCGCTGTCCGCAAGACCTATCTGGGCGGTCGGGATTTTGAGAAGATCCTCGATTTCATGGACACACTTTATGCCAGCGGCCGTATGGTTATTCCTCTGCGTGGGGTGTTGATTTTAGGTTACTGAGTCGAAGACTTCGAGGTGGGAAGTTCGTTCTGTACGCAGTTGTCTTAGAATCCATGCCACCGTAGCTAGCCTTGGAGTCGCGCTTCGACTTCTTTCTCAAGCGAGTAATGCCGTCGGTGAGACCTTTAGCTTGAAGATCTTTGTCTTCAACTTTATCGCGCGAGTCAATGGGTCGAAGTACTGTGTAAGGATGAATTCCATCGGGTCCGTCAACCAGTCCAAGGGAGCGTCGGCCTCTGTCAACGAAGACCCATGTCCTACAAAGGCCTCATGAGGTCGCGTGGGTCGTAACCCCTTGCTTCTGAAAGAACGGCGTCCAACCCCAAAAGTGGATAGAGAGGAGACTCGCGTTCAGCGAGCGCCTCTATGGCAAAGAGGAGCTTCCTCAGAACGATGTCTATCCTGTCCATCGCTAGACGAAAATAGATGATCAGGGACGAGTTCACACCGTCGGTGATTTCATTCCACATGGCGGGGTAGTAACGCGCGAATACAGATGCCACATAGAGAAGAAGGTAGTCAGCCAAATCCCTCGTGATCACGTGGTGAGCCTCGTCCTCCTCGGCAGTCTTCCTTAGTCCGATTAGCTCGTCGAGCGGAACTATTGGTCTCTGGAAATAAGATAGCTTCGCTCCTGTGACCTCATATCTTCCGGTCTTCCCTGTCCTCAGGGGACTGAAAGCAGAGGGAGCTGAGAGTACCGTAAGTGTATCAACTATCCTTTGAAACTCCCCTGACTTCCTAATGGATAGATTCTGCTTGTCAATCGGCAACACCGAGTCCACCCTGAGGCTGAGACCGTGGGAGAAGGCTGGTTTATCGAAATGCAACACACAACGCGTGAAGAATGAGAATAGCAGGGTAGATGAATAATAGAGTAGAATCGGCCGGGTGGATTCCTCGGCTTCAGTCCCTAGGTCCATGAACGCGATACCTTCTCGGAGAAATGTTGCTTGTTCGTAGCTGAGCCTCTGTACGAATTTCTCTTCCTTGACCCTAGTATCTAAGAGTCCGGGGAGGTCCGCATCTACTCCATTCGTGATCTTAGCATTCGAATAGTCTTGTAGTTCATCTATGAATGGTTCCCCCCAGAGGAGCTTATGATTCACGAGATAGTATGATATGTCCTCTATTCTCTTTCGGCATTCCGAGGGAACAGTATACGATGAGGTTAACTCGCTGAGAGTGCGCAACAGTCCTGGCTACGTGTCGGACTCCTTAAGCGTGCCTGGAGACTGTGGCAGAATCGCCCGTGATTTATAGGAGGGCATGCGCAATTCCGGCATCCATTTTCGCTGCCTCGATTTTCTCCGCGTATTGCTCAAGGTTCCGGCGAGCGTCGATGAATGGTAGCCAATCAAACTCGTCCTCGAACTGCTCTATCCTGTTATGTGGACACAACCCTATGAACACGTCTGACTCGTCAAAACCGAAGTAGCGCTTGAGTGAAGCGAATCGCCACTCCCTTTCCCACGTGAAATCCATTTCTCCAGCTTTGGGGTTCTTCTTATACGGCCGCAGTTTCTTTCCAAAAAGCGAAACATACGGCAAGATCTTGTGGGCCGCCATCGGATTCGACTTTGCCAGTCTGCAAAGGGATTCAACGAGATCGTTCTTGTCTCCCCGCATGTTGTTGATGTAGATCACTGGGGAGGCGCCTTTCTCCATACATTTGTCCTTTAGAAAGACCAACCCATAGGGCGAGAAGTTGACCGCTCTGTGTTCTATGTTCAGAAGACTTTGAACCTCCTTCAATGGGGTTTCCGTAAAGCTGACCGCCTTAAAGTACAGATTCATAACGACGGGGTTTATCGATCCGAAAGGATACCTGTATCTGGCCACACTCATTGGTTCGTGCCCGTACTTGAGTTTCTTAGACGCCAGAATACTGACCAAGTTCTCTTCAGCCGACTGCTCGTCGTAGTCTCTTGTAAGATGGACGAGGAATGGCGATAGGTCATTTCTAAAATGCAGGACTTCATCGATGTTCCGCACGTGCCAACCTCATAGGTTTCTTCTAATCAGTCTAATCCCGCTGGTTTTCCTCAGCCCCTACGATCGAAGATGGTTCGTTATCCTCCACATCAAGCTAATTGAAGTGTGGAGGTAGTTCCCAAACTCGTGCCCAATTGAGTTCATCCAGCAACTTACTGAAGGGTTTCCAACCTCGGCGATAGAACGTCTTCCTCAGCGTATCCTCATTTCCAGCGTTACTAAGGAGGTCAGAGCGCTGGCTTCCGGAAGTCTTCAGGAAACTCAGATAATCTTCCTCCCCGTCGTCAAGGTTGTAGTACCCCCTGATCTTAGTGTCCCAGGGTACGAAAAGATCGGGCTTAAGCACGTGTAGGACCTTACTGGCACTGACAGGTCCAATGGCATTCCTCAGTTGGCTGAACACATTTCCGATTCTCGTTCTGGTGCTAGGATCCAATTCGGAATCGAGACTGAATTCGGTAATTGAATCAACGCTTCTCAATGTCGGGAGGACCTTCTCCCAGAGCTGACTGGGTTTTGTTATCCCATATCTCTCCGATAGCGGCCTCGGCATCATTCCCCATTCACAAAGGAAACCGAATATCTCAACAGGGCCTTTCCGTTCCATGGCAAGCCTGTACTCAAGCTCATCGTATTCATCAGACAGGGGGAATTCATTACAAAGGCAAGTTGCACCAGTAGATTTCCCCCTGCGGATCCCCAAGGCGGATTCCACGTTGTTATAACTGCAGATTCCTTCGCGGAGAGTCTCGAGTTCAAGGTGTGCGTTGGCCATGTAGTATCAGATTGCGGGCTCGGGGTCGAGCTTATAGTGCTTGTCAGAATGGATAATCAGATGAGTTCATGAAAAGAGTCGAAATCCCAATCATCAGTAAATCGTTGACCGTAAGAATGGGTTGAAGCCGAGAAACGCGATTCTAGGCAGCGAGACATTTCTTTGGAACCATTATCACGAATCTTAGTCACGAAAATCGGGGATCCAAACATTACTCATTTTCACGTCAAGTATGGCTAGACAAGGAATATCGAGGTTTCAGTCGTCCATGAAATAACGACCACCCTCTTCCAAGTCACGCGAAGCCTTAAGAAAAAAGCAAACGAGAGGTTACCTCAATGCCTCGTTGGACCTACTTCTGGCCGCGAACGAGATATCACTTCAGGGAACTCAGGCGCATACTCGTTGATACTGCTGCAAGAGACCACTTCAAGAGGCAAGGGATTCAATCGATTCTAGAGGGCAAGGGCCTGCAACTCTCATACCGGAGCGTTCTGTCAACAAGGTATGCTGTCATCCCTAAAGACGGGTTCCTGTGCGAATCCCTCAAAGACGAAGTAATCGTTTTTGATGTAGTCAAGTCCAAGGGAGGACCGTTTCGGAGATTCAATTGCACCTATTATTCGCCGGGTCTACTTGAAGTGGTTGGGGACGATGAGGATGACGAAGAATACGCAGAGCAAGTCTTCAAAGGGCTATATTCAATCTGGCCCTACGTAAGACGGGCTATGCGAGACCTCGACTTTGAGTCGAAGGCGACTCATAGGCCGTCCCCGAAGGAGCGTAAGCCTGCCATCGTGATACGTTCATGCGAAGATTTCGTGAAACGAATGGTTGACTCGCTGAGGAGACCTGAAGTGGTGGAAAGGTTAGAGCACCCCCGGAATCCTCAGGGTTTCATGTTCAGTCCGCTCTCGCCTTCTCGGGGCAAGAATATTACGACCGGGTCGAAAAGAAAAGGGGTCCTGGAATTGCAGGACCGAATCGAGAGTGAAGACAAGCGTAATGTCGAGGAGTCGACGGAGACAAAGTTGCTGCACACATTTGACGCGCTCCAGTATCTGGAACAAACTGTAAATTGCTTGCATTACTTTGACCTTCACCTTGAGGATGGGGGTGAAGCCCTTGAGGAAGAGGTCGAGAACGTCCAATTCATGATTGAGTGGGCTACGATGAGAAGGGAAAGGGCGGAAAGAGTATTCGGCCTTGAAAGACGAGGTAGCGAGCTCAGACTGGAGAAGCTAATCATTGTGCTAACCTACGAAACAATCGCCCTCACGCTCGTTCAAGTCTTCAGGAGTGTGACGTCTGTTACGGCCTACCTAGACCAGACAAATGCCTACCTCCCCATTGCGAACTTCTTCATCGTCTTCGTATTCCTGGCCCTGGTAGGTCCTGCCGTAGTGTTCGGCACAGAAGTGGTCGAAGCACACAGCGAACGTGTGCGAGAGCGAAGACGCATTGCTCGAACGCAACTCTAATGGTACATGGGTGAACGCGCGCGAAGAAAGTGAAACCGGCTCTGCGAGACCCTCGAGTGTTGAGTAGCCTTACTGAAACAACTCCGGCGCTAGAGGTCTGAGCATCCTGATGTTCTCCTGCACCGTCGATATACTCACCCCGGCCTAGCGCGCACTCTACTACTACGCGCAAAAATACGATACGGCATCAAAGAAAAGGCATCGGAAGAAATTCGATGAAATGGCCTCCGACTACAAGAGAATGAACAGCGCCAATAGGATGTCCAGACCGCTAGCTAAGTGATAAGTTCTCCTTCTACCGCTGCGTTCCTGCGACGGGTTTCCCGCGACTTCTTGGACGCTTCATGGCGAATCTCGGTCAAGGTCGGAGTCTTGAGTTGTTTGTAGCCACAGTCCTGTTAAGGCTTGGTTGATGCTATTGCCTCAAACTGCCTTATAGCATGTCTCAGAGTCTATTTGTTTAGCCTGAACCGAGCCATCCTTGACGAGCTTTCCAAGAGCGTTCTCGACTGCAATAGCAACAAGAACCCCTCTTGCGATGTCCGTCATACTCGACTTGCTCAACGCGTAGAGGGAGGAAAGTGTCTCAGAATGGTTGAAAGCTTTGGTCTTGTTCTCCTTAAGAAATTGAAGCGCGGTGCGCTCGACGCTCGGTATCTTCCTTCCTTTGGCAAATTCTTCGCTATCTATAGGTAATGCTTTCTACGCCACTAATCGGGTCCACGACTTATAACCTTGTTTAGCAGTGTCCAATCGTTTAGCTAAACAAGTCTCCTTCAACTGTATCATTTCTCCGTCTTGTCTCCCACGACTTCTTAGATGCTTCATGACGAATCTCGGCAAGAGTTGGAGCCTTCGGTTGTTTGAAGCCACAAACGATGCAGTACGAATTCCTCACGAGCCTGACGGGTCGACCGGTTGAGGTAGTCCTACCAGCTTGCAGGCAGGCTTGACAGAGTAGTGAGGCTGGCCTTGGAAAAATGGGCCGAGGGGAAGGTGTGCAAAATGATGCCTTCCCAAAACCCTCGGCCTCCTGGCCAGGAGCATCATAGTTCATGGAAACAGTTGCACCTCTTCGGGTCGAAGTCTCCCTGAACCTCCTCTGTTTTCATACTTCCGCCTTGCCACGTACTTGCGCAGCTCCTCATCCCAAACCCAGAAGGAGCCAGGAGCTAGGAGTCGTGCGTCGGGCATAGGAGGTCGCAAACTCTCAGATGTCTCTTTGATGGTTGTCTCTACTACTTCTGAAGTCACGCTTTCGGGAGGGAATGGTTCACTTTCTCCAAGTTTCCTCCTCCCAGCCTCTGTAAGCACGTATCCGCTCTTCACAAGACCGCGCCTGACGAGAACAGAAAGCCTGCTCGAAGCCTTGAAGGAATCGGATATGTTGCATTGCTTCACTAGTTCAGAAGGTGCTTTGGGCCCTGATTCCAGGGCACGCAAAATGGAATCGTATTCGTGTTGGTCAATCAAGGTTTTTCCTTCGTAAAATACAATGGCGGCTGGATTATTTAGGAACAGTGAGATTCATCAGAGTTTCACGTTCATTGTTTCGTGGATAGGTGGCTCCAAGAAAGTCACTCACGCTCGAAGAGGCGAATGATAATCCACGGGCAAGGGGAATCATTCTAACACGCCCTTCTTCCAACAGGCACGTGAGAGTGGACTCTAGTTCTACGCGGAATTCATTAATTTAATCCAGAATAGAATTTGGATGGTAATTCTGGTTTCCAAACGAAGCCTTCATCATTGATGGTCATTCTCTCCTCGGCATCGAGATGAACGCGCACTCTCGCTCCCTGACCTCTCCTTCTTAGGCTCGTTCGAACGACCCAGACGCTTGATTCAATGTCTCGCCCTCTTCTTCGAAAGGTGTGCCTCGATCCACCCACCAATTGGAGATTATCCTGATTGGCGGCCCTCCTGACTTCGCAGCAATTTCATGGAATTGAGGCACCCCGAATCTTTCGAACGCTCTTAGTGTTCTCCAAGTGAGTCGCCATTTTGCATTAGGCCCGGTCCCTTCGTACCGTATCAGGAGAAGTGGGCTTTCTGCCATCTTGGAGAACTTCTCAAGGCGGACACCAGAAGCTGATTCAAGCAGTTCTTGAGATATCCCGGGATTGCCAATTGTCTCACCACAGTGATGGTCTGCGTAGTCAGCTTCATAGAGTGCTATCGCGACGATGACCCTCACCATCTCTCTTACTGTGAGAGTGTAGGCATCGCCCTGGCTCGCATGGCACATTTCATAATGACGTGTCCAATACCGGTGTAGCCATTCATCGGCAGTCTTCGGCCATGTCACGGTACCGTTCTTTATCCGCGTATCCCACCCCTTGTTGCCAGTCTCAGAAGTCACTGGCATGTGTACTCACTCCTTAGCGGAGGTCGCAGAAACCTGATGGTTCTCGGCATATTCTTCCAATGCCTCGCGATAAAGGTCGGTCAACCTCTTCCTGGAAGAATATGCTATCTTCCTGAGGTCGCTGTTTGTCTCCAGGGATATCTTCGTAATGACGTTAATCTCGACCATATTATCTTCAATTTGATTATGGTCATTTTGGATTTTAAACTTCTTGGCTTCTTGAAGTCTTGATACCTGTGGTCATCACGACCTCGACCTCAAACTTACTCATTCATTCAATTAGTTAGTTATTGGAGCATTCTTTAGTGGAAGCATTTTCCCGTGGTAGGTCTCAAGAATGATACTATTCAGATCATCAAGCCAAGACGCGGATCGTGGCGGGAATTAAGACGAGTAGAGGTTCCCGATAATCCCACAGCCATTCTGACAGCCTATTTCGTTCGTGATTGTCGCTCGTTGATATCCCTGTCTCTACATTCACTACTGCAGAAGCGCAACTTGCGGCTTCGACGACGATACCACCAGTACCCCTGTCCTGACCGCCAAAGAGGGTACAGCTGCTTTCCGCAATGGTCACACAATGTCTTCTTTGTCAGTCGTTGAATCTGATAACGGCGCTCCACAGGTTGGCCCAGCTCCTTCATCATGTTCCTCCAAGCTGCGTCGTGGCCGTGGCCAGGGGTCTGAATGTGAGCGACTTCATGCATTAATGTTTCGCTAGGTTTCACGACTTCGCCGTCGAACCCCGCGATCCTTGAATCGTAGGTTGTAACTTTCCCCACACTATTCCTCGCTTTTGCACATATCCATCCGAAGTTCTTGTCTCTCAGGCCATTATGCGCATGAGCCAACTCTCCTCCGAATGGTCTCTTCTTCCCTTCCTTTGCGCACTTTCTTACGTTAACGCCCTCCACCGTTGGATATTTCTCAAGTGACAACCTCAACGTAGGACGCTGTTCGTCTCTCTCAGCTTCAATTCGTATGCCATCCCTCGTGAGACCATCGAGGAGGTAATCGTGAAACAGCATGTAAGGGTCTCTATCCAACTTCTCTGATGCCATGTGGATGGCAGCCGCAAAGTCACTGTCGAGCCATTTAGTTTCTAGAAATGCTCCATCCGCCTTTTGCGGTTCTGGGGTTCCGTCTGTCGGTGCCTCTGAGGGTCTAGCCGAACTACTTCGGCTAGATGCTTTCTTCCCATTCTCTTGTCTGTAACTGTTGATCCATTCAGGGTGTCTGTCTCTCACCAGGTTTCTCACGTGAGTGTCACTGAACGGAACCAGGTGTGACAAGTATGTGCATACTTCCGAGTCTTCAATACCGAAGTTTTCCTTCAGGTAGGAGCCCAAGACGTGAACTGCCGTTCGTATCCCGAGGCTTCCCCCTGGCGTTTGGAGGTTCGGAACACCGCGAAAAATAGCTGCGAGCAGCCTAAGCTCGCCGCTGCTGGTGCCGTCGCATTCGACAGCGTACAGCCGCTGTCCAATTTGGCCTAGAGAAGTCCTGAGTTCGAGACCGAAGAAGAATCTGTACTTGAAGTCGACCACTCGTAAGTAGCCACCGGAGATGATTTCGTTGTTCTCCCTGGTGAAGATTTGGGCCGTGTTCGCATCGGTCACTTTTCCTGTGATGCCTTCTAGTATCTCTTGCAGTTTTGTTTCCTTGGCGCTCAATTCTTCTTGCCCTAGGGTCAAACCGCAGCTCCTTCCTCGAACAAGTCCTCTGGCGGTAATTCTCGTGTTGTCTGTCGCTTCCTTTTCACGATGAACCTATCTGGAGGATTGGGCACGTCGGGTTCCCAGTCTTGGTCGAGGTAAGCCTGCAATTCTCCTCTAGGAATGTCTCTTCTTTCGAATTCTGGCCCAAGAATGACTTTCTGCGATGGGACACTTTGCTTTTCAGGAGCAACCCTGTCGGTGCCTTCTTCCATCAAGGCGATTTCCTGTTCCCTGACTCCTCCCGGGCCCTGATACACGTCTCTCAGAATGTCAATCTGGTCGTCCAAGGTCAGCTTTCTGCCCAGGTTTCGTTCGGCTTCCTCCAATACTTCCTTAGGCGGTCTTCCGAATGGTGAATTCTCGATGCTTAGCCAGTAGAACTTTAGCGTGGCTTTCTTGTCCACGTCCTCTGGTGCAATTAGTCTGCTAGGTCTGACTATCGCTAGGGCATCCACGCATTTCGCGTAGTCTGCCATCCTGTCCTCCTTCGACCTCCGGTAGTATGTCTTCATGTAGAAACTGTGGCCCATTAGAGCGTGGGCTCTCTCTTCGCCGATAACTGGCATCGTCCTTGAAAAGAAAAACTTTCTGAAGGAATGGAAGTGAATCTTGTGCACGCGATGCCCGTCGCAGGTGGGCCTGTCCAACTCAGGAAAGTGTCGCATGACCCTACGGAAGACGTGGCTGGCGCCCTTCTCGGCCATGTGTGCTACTCCCTCGAAATTGAACAGCCTGCTCTCGGCGGTCACGGTATTCCTAGTGCCACTGACTAAGGACTTGGCTTTCCGAATCGCGAGCCATTCATTTGTGGCGGTCGAAGCTTCCTCAGTGATGTAGGTCTCCCTTTCACGAGAGTTCTTCGTATAGGCTGCAGGTATTAGAATCCGGACGGGGTTCGAGGTGAACTCGACGTCCTTTGTCCTCAGTAGCAAGGCCTCTCCCAGTCTCATGCCCGATGTGGCCAAGACGAGGATGAGCGCTTTCATCCTAGGGCTGCATCGCCCCAGGATGAGCCTAATTTCATCCGGGGTAGGAGCTTCATCTAGAATCTCTTCGACGGTCGGCAGAGTGACCTTCTCAAGGAACAACTCGTTCAGGATGAGGACGTCATGGTGGCGGAGGATCTTCTTGGCCCCGTTCGCGTATCCCACTACCGTTTTGGCCCTTAGACCTTGGCCTTGGAGTCCATCGGCATACCTGTCCAGAAGCTTGTAGACGTCAATCTCCCCCTGTTTGACGCGCCTAGCCGTCTCCGGTATGTCCGCTTTGATTTCATATCTGCAGAACTGCTCGAACTTCTTGCGTCCGGAGCGATAGAATCGGAGGGTCGATGTGCTCTTGCTCTTTCTAAAGACTTTCCTCTCGAAGTCGTCACTAGGTTCCGAAAGCAACCTAGTTAACCCCCAAATCGCGTTCTCCCCTATAAGCTCCACGAGTTGTCAGGGCCTCTCACCCAGGGAAGCTCCACGATTGGTAGAAGGTAGCTGTCTATCGAGGGCTGTTCCCGGAATTAAACCCACGAAAGGTGTGGGGACGGTCGGATTCGAACCGACGGTATACAGGTTTCTGCAGCTCCAATGCCTAATCATCCACGCTGCGGTGTCATCAAACGTTTTCGTTTGACCACTGGAGCCTGTCGCCTTGCCTTTCCAGGGTGAGACCCCATCTCCGGCCTCCGCTTGGCTGGGCTACGTCCCCACACGTTCTGTGAGGGCGCCGTGTCGTGGCTTTATGGTTTCTTCAGCGCCTGCCCTTCATCTTCCCCAGGTCGAGGAAGTCGCCGAGGGTGGGCTTCCCTACCTCGTAAGCCTCGAAGTCGACCCGGGCGACAGGCTTCTTGATCTTAATCATCTTGGTTAGATCTGATGGTGTCCCGAGGACCACCGCGTCGCATTCGACGGCATTGATGCTCTGTTCCAACTCCTTGAGTTGGGCCTCACTGTATCCGAGGGCAGGGAGCACCTTGCCGAGCTTCGGAAACCTCTGGTATGCACTCTTTATCGACCCCACCGCCTTGCTCCTCGGGTCGACCAGCGTCGCTCCGACCGACTTCGCGGCCACAGCTCCTGCTCCGATGGACAGCCCGCCATGGGTGACTGATGGCCCATCCTCCACCGCAAGGACCCTCTTCCTTCTAACGAGCTCCGGCCTGTCCAGGACTGCCTCGGACCTCGTCTTTACGATTGCCGCCTTGGCATTGAGCTCTCGGCAGTTCTTGATTAGCTGGTCGACTGACTTCTTGGTAACAATGTTCACCTTGTTGATGACAATGACGTCCGCCATCCTCACGTTGGTCTCGCCCGGATAATACACAGATTCATTCCCGACTCGGACCGGGTCAGCGACCACTATGTTCACGTCCGGCACATAGAAACTGAAGTCGTTATTGCCTCCGTCCCACAGTATGACGTCGCATTCCTTCTCTGCTTCCGTCAGAATCGCCTGATAATCGACGCCTGCATAGACTACTATGCCCTTGTCGATGTGTCCTTCGTACTCCTCTCTCTCCTCGATGGTGGTGTGGAAGCGGTCGAGATCCTCATGCGTCGCGAACCTCTGCACCGCTATTGAAAGATCGCCGTAGGGCATCGGATGTCTAATAGCGACTGGTTTCAGTCCTCTCTCCAGCAGCAGGTCGGCCACTCTGCGGCTGATGGTGCTCTTCCCCGCGCCGGTCCTCGTAGCAACGACTGCGACCACGGGCTTTTTCGACTTGATCATGGTGTCGGAAGGTCCGAGCAGGTGGAAACTCGCGCCCTTCGATTGGACCACCGACGCCTTGTCCATCACGTACTGGTTCGACACATCGCTGTAAGAGAAGTAGACGTCTGTGATCTTCTCTGAAACAATCAGGTTCCCTAGCTCGTCTTCAGGCCGGATTTGGATTCCCTTGGGGTAGAGCCTTCCAGCCAGGGAGGCCGGGTAGGTCCTGTCAGATATGAACGGAATCTGGGTAGCTGTGAAAGCCACCACCCTGAAGGCTGGGTTGTCGCGGAAGAAGACGTTGAAGTTGTGGAAGTCTCGTCCAGCCGCACCCATTATCAGCACATTTCTTGCCAATCGAAATACCTCGTCAGGGCACCCTCCTGGCCGTTCTTATATCTGGCTTCCCATGTCCGATGGCTTCTACTGACAGCCTTCGCCTGACTACATGCTCCACGGCTTCCCGCCGTGTACGACCTTCTCCGGGAGGCGACTCTCCCACTTCACCAGAAAAGCGAGGTCATCTTTCTTGCTTCTCAGGTTGTCAGGGAGCATCACTGGAATCTCCTCGACGATAGGATAGTAACGGCCGCACTCCGAGCAGAGAAGAACCCCCTCGGCAATTACCTCTCCATTGACGTTGAACTCAAGCAGTTCGAGCGGATAGTGCTTGTCGATGGGACACGCGAGTATGTCGAGAAGCTTCCTCTGCACGCCGCTCAGAATGCGGCCCGGCCGTATAAAACTCTCGGCAGGCCAGAAACGTTAATCTACTTCGCTCAGAGCCTCCCCTCTCAGCCGGCCATAGCGCGTGGGCCCTACCCAGACTCGTTCCGATCCTGGAAGTAAAACCACGCGTCGTCACCGTGTTACTGAGTTCCGAGAGGGCTCGGGAAGTGGTGATGCCGGCGACCAATCACAATCCCCAAGTTGTTGTTTTTCCGGGATTTTGCGGTAGGAATGTTTAAGTCCGAGCCAGGGCTGCCGATCTTCGAATAGAGCTTGTCTTTGCTCCCCATCATACCGCTGCAGGTTGCGGCCGACACTAGCACCCTCCTGTACATAGTGTTCTTCATGGGGCTCTTTGTATTCCAGTTCGCCTTCGGCACGAGAATTCAGGTCTACTTCGCGCTCAATGACATCGGTAGAGGCCTCACGAAGCTGAAGGTGATGAAGGAGAAATCTAGGAAGGAAGCCATCGATTACATCGTCAACGTGGGCAAGGCCCCCAACGACCCCTCCCCGAGAGTCGACCAGTTCCTTGACTACGTTACAATAATGCCAGTGGGCATAGACCCCCAGGGCCTCGTCAACAAGATTGACCACATAGTGACGACCAACAATGACAGGGTTAGGGCTGAAGTCACAGCACTCGTCGCGCAGAATAACCCAGTCACGGTTTCGATTTCGGAGAACCTCCTCGAGGTTGCCACTGCGCTCAACATGATTCACAAGGTGGTGAGGCACTACTACATCTTGGGGAAGAAGACCAATTCGTACTTCACTCTGATTCAGCTGCAGATGCTGATGCCCATGATAATCCAAGAGTCAGACGCGCTGCTCAACGCAGTCGACTCCTTCAAGGTGGGCCAGCCTGTCGGTGACGGAATAGGTCCAGTTTCAGTCTCGAGACTGATGGTCGGAAAGGAGAAGCGCGTGATCGCGAAAGATACCGTAATGGCGATTACAGAGTACAAGGGAAGGAAGCTCTACGTGGTGAAGGCGGACGGGCCGATGGCCTACGTCGGTCAGCCGGGCGTCGCAATCAAGAAGGTGATAGAGGAGATGGGGGTCAAGCCTAGCGCGATCATTATGATTGATGCAGCTCTGAAACTCGAAGGCGAGAAGACCGGAGAGATAGCTGAGGGCGTGGGCGCCGCCATCGGTGGTATTGGAGTTGAGAAGTTCCAGATTGAGGAGGTGGCGACCAAGAACAAGGTCCCGCTGTACGCGATTCTAGTCAAGCAGAGCATCTTGGAGGCGATAACCGTGATGCGGAAGGAGATTGCTGAGGCGTCTGATAAGGTGGTCCAGACGCTACAGAGAGTCATAGAGGAGAAGACGAAGGAAGGGGACGAAGTCCTCGTCGCAGGGATAGGTAACACCCTGGGAGTAGCACAATGATGAGCTCTGTTCCGGCAACAGACAAGAAGTCCAAGCTCCTGGTCTATACAGTGGAGGAATGCCCCGTGTGCAACCAGAAGACCAAGAGGGCATTCGCGGTGGGTGACTACATAACCAAGGACGGCTCGAAGTGCACGAAGTGCGGCAACCAGACCAGAGTCAGTCTGGTCTACGCAGAAAGCACAAAGCCCTCAAGTTAGAACGACGAGTCCGCCCTCATCCAGCGCCATCGTATGCTCGAACTGTGCGACAGGACTTCCCGAAGCTTCAACAAGCATCGGATACGACCTGATCATGCGTCTCTTCATCAGTTGCCTCAGGACTCCGTCGACCTTAGCCTTGCCGAACTCCTGAGTGTACCAGCGGGGGGTGAAGGGAAGAGTCTTCCGTTCGTTCCATATCAAGTCCGCAAACCTGTCAAGCTCAGCGACACTGGTCTTCTTCCTCGCCACCAGAGAAAAGATAGTCTCAGAGGGCGAGTCGACGACGTAGCCAGCCGCGGAACCGAGCGTGACGAATGGTTCAATCGCAAAGACGTCTCCTTTCTTGAGCAGCTGCATTCCTGGCACATAGAGATTCGGGATGCTCTTCCCTGCATGGACAACGTACCTGTCTACCGTGTGCCCCGTCAGGTTCGTGATGGTCTTGAAACCGAAGCGAGACGCCTCCCGGTGGATTTCCCTTCCAATCTCACCAGTCCTGGTTTCCTTCTTGGCCGCTTCGATTGCCGCGCCGAGCGCCCTTTCCGAGGCTTCGAGTAACAGTTGGAGGTCAGGGTTGAACGTGACACTGACAGCGGTATCCGTGAGATACCCATCGATCTGAACTCCGAAGTCGACCTTGATTAGATCACTCTCTAGGAAAACGGATTTGTCGTCATCCTGTGGGGCGTAGTGAGCAGTGACGCGGTCCACACCGATCCCAGTAGGGAATGCCGGGCTTCCCCCACGCCCAGCGATTTCTTGCTCTACCAGCTGGCAGGTCTCAAGATACCCCATTCCAGGCCGAATGCGCGACCTTACCAGCGCCCTGACCTCATTGGTGATCTTGCCTGACTTCTTGTACTGTTCTGCGATTAGTGTCAATTCATTTCACAAATCCTTTATCCCATTCGTCCGACCAGCAAGCCCGAGGTATTTCAATTGATTTCGGCAACGTGGTCCATCCGATGAAATACAGCTGCGTAGCCTTGGGTGGGACCTTCGATCATCTACATAAGGGGCACATGGCCCTCCTCAGGAGAGGTTTCTCCCTTAGCGATGTGGTCGTGATCGGTGTCACCTCTGATTCCTTCGCCTCGAGGGAGGGAAAGTCGCCTGACCAATCATATTTGGAACGGGTTAAGGTCATTGAGCGAGTCCTAAATTCAACCTTCTCAGGAAGGAAGTACGTGATTGTCAAGCTAGAGGACTTCTTCGGCACCGACATAGCCTCGCCCAAAGTCGAGGCGATCGTCGTTACCCGGGAAACCGCTGCTCGGGTTCCCATAGCAAACTCATTGAGGGCGGAGAAGGGGTATCCGCCCCTAAAGGTGGAGGTCGTGGATCACGTCCTAGCTGTGGACGGCAGGCCCATCTCGTCTACCCGGATTCGGAAAGGCGAAATCGATGCCGAGGGGCGGATTCTGAGCCAATCCCTCAAGATGAAGCGCTCTCAGCCTCGAAAGGGATAATATCTGAACTCACACAGGTAAGTGCATTGTGGAGAAGGACAGGCTGGACCCTTGGGGCTCAAGCTCGATCAAGGACTACTCTAGACTCCAGTCTGAATTCGGTATCGAGCCCGTTACCCCGCTACTCAAGCGCTTCAAGAGGCTCAGCCATCATCTAAGCAGGGGAATTGACTTCGGACAACGCGACCTTGCGAGGGTCCTCGACGCCGTAGACAAGAACAAACCCTACGCCGTGATGAGTGGCATCAAACCAGATGGGAGCTTCCATCTCGGGAACAAGATGACGGCAGACGACATGGTCTACTTCCAGTCACTGTCCGAGAAGGCAATCGTGTTCTACGCGATAGCTGATGTCGAGGCGTATGCAGACAACGGGCTGTCCTTCAAGGACACCTCGAAGATAGCCACCAAGAACGTTGCTGACATGCTCGCATTGGGCCTGGAACCAGAAAGGGCGGTAGTCTACAAACAGAGCGAAGAAATTAGGGTTATGCGGCTGTCCACGATCTTCTCCCGAGATGTCACAAACAACATGCTCAGGGCGATTTATGGCGAGAGACAGATAGGCCTCTACCTCTCTGCGTTAGTCCTTGTGGGCGACATCCTAATGCCACAGCTGGTGGAATTCGGCGGTCCGAAGCCGGTTCTCGTCCCAGTCGGAGCCGATCAAGACCCTCACATTAGGCTCGCCAGAGACGTTGCTGCCAAGCACAACGACGAGTTCGGATTCGTCCCTCCATCAGCAGTTTATCACAGGTTGGAACTCGCCCTAACGGGAGGTTCCAAGATGTCAAAGAGGGTCCCTGAGTCAGGATTCACATTAGACGACACACCGACCGAGGCCTCGAAGAGGGTGCTGAGTGCATTCACAGGAGGGAGAGCTACGGTCGAGGAGCAGATTCGCTTGGGGGGAAATGCCGACATTTGCCCGGTTTACGATCTCTACCGTTTCCACTTTGCGATCGACGATAATCACTCACAGCAAGTCTACCATGAGTGTATCAAGGGAACAAGGATGTGCGGCGAGTGCAAGAAGGAGGCTGCCGGCCTCGTCAAGCGGTTCCTTGAGGACCATCACAAGCGGCGAGAGGCACTGCTAGGCGACGCGAAGGAACTCCTCCAGACGAGCCGGAAATACATCGAATCGACGGGTAAGTAAGATAGAGACATGTCGAGCTCACTCCACCCTATCGAAAGGAAGGTCCTCGCCTCCCTGACTGGACAAGGCAGACTTGGCTTCGAGTCCTTGGTATCCGATACGGGGCTCAATGCGGACCAAGTGAGGCGTTCGCTGCAATGGCTCTCTTCCAAGGGTCTGATTATTATCCAAGAAGAAGAAGCGGAGAGTCTCGCAATCCAATACTCCCCGCCCGAGCTCGCATTGGTGGATGCGGTCACCAGATCGGCTGAGCCGCTCACCATCGATGACCTGAAGTCGAAGTTCGCCTCCGAGAGTGAATTCTCGGCAGCTTTCGGGCGGGCAAGGTCATCAGGGTGGGTCAGCCTTGACCAGGAGTGTTCTCCTCCTGTGGTCCGCGTCGCCGACACGACGGGACCGGCGGCTCTCAACTCAATAATGCTGTTGGTCTCGAGAGGGGCGAGCGAGGCATCGTTTTCGGATTCCGAGCGGAAGGTCGTCGCCGAACTAGTCAAGCGCGGGGTCCTGAGAAGGTTCTCCGTTCGCTCCTTGACCATCTCGATCACCCCCGCGGGAAGCGAGGCTGCCAAATCCAATGAGAGTGAGGGCTCCCTGGACAGACTCTCTCCTGAGATTCTGGCCTCTGGAGCCTGGCGAGGGAAGGGATTGAGGCCAATCGACGTGGAGGCGAAGGCCCCCGTCTTCTATCCTGGGCGGAGGCACCCGGTCCGGGATTTCATCAGGGAAGTGCGAGAAGCCTACATCTCGATGGGCTTCACAGAGCTGGAGGGAAACAGCATTCACCCGGCCTTCTGGAACTTCGATGCGCTCTTCATACCGCAAGACCACCCTGGGAGAGAGATGCAGGATACGTTCTATCTCGAGGGGCTCCTAGACCGCGAGATGAGCCGCCAAGGGGTTGTGGCTAAGGTCTCGGCCACTCACGAGAACGGATGGAAGACAGGCAGCAAGGGCTGGGGATATGCGTGGAGAATCGAGGAAGCCAGGCGCCTGGTCCTAAGGACGCACAACACCGTCTTGACGGTGAGGGCGCTCTCCCGATTGCGCGGAAAAGAGACTCGAGTCTTCGCTGTCAGCAAGGTTTACAGGAATGAAAACCTCGATTACAAGCACCTCGCAGAATTCTACCATGCGGATGGAATCATGGTGGGCGAGGGGCTCAACGTAAGGCATCTGATGGGGTTCCTAAAGGAGTTCTACAAGAAACTAGGGATGAGGGACATCAAATTGTGGCCCACGTACTTCCCCTACACTGAGCCTTCTCTTGAAGTTGTGGGATACTCCGAAGTGGCGAAGGCGTGGATAGAGTTGAGTGGGTCGGGCGTGTTCAGACCTGAAGTTACGGTCCCATTGGGAGTGAAGGTCCCAGTTCTCGCGTGGGGGCCCGGCATTGAGCGCCTGATGCTGATGCGCTTTGGGCTTGACGACATGAGAGCCCTCTACGGCAGCAACCTGGACTGGCTACGAAGGAGAATGGAGATTGCCCGTAGTTAGAATCGACCTGAAGAGGTTCTCAAGGATGGTCGGTGCCAGCCAAGCCAAGATTCTGGACCGGCTCCCTTTCATCGGGTTGGACATCGAGGGCACCGACGGCGACTCCGTGCGGGTGGAATACAGCCCGAACAGGCCCGATTACGGAACTGATTTCGGGATAGGAAGGTCGCTCAAGGGCCTCCTCGGAAAGGAAGTTGGCATGCCTCAATATACAGCGAAGCCTTCGGGGGTCTCGGTTTTAGTTGACCGAAGGCTCACCTCGGTCAGGCCGTTCATCGCCTGCGCTACAGTCACGGGCCTTCGCCTGGACGACGAAGATGTTCGCCAGGTCATTTCCCTACAGGAGGACCTTCACAATGGCCTCGGAAGGCGAAGGAAGAGGGTCGCAATCGGTCTTCACGACCTTGGAGCCGTAGAGCCACCGTTCTCGTACGCTGCGGTCAAGTCCGACTTCAGTTTCACCGCTCTGGGAGGCAAAGGGCCCGCGACCATATCTCAGATTCTTTCACACACGACCGAAGGGAAGACCTACGGCCCGGCACTAAAAGGAAGCAAGTCCTTCCCAATCATTACTGACTTACGAGGGGAAGTTCTATCGTTTCCGCCAGTTATCAACGGCGACCTCACGAAGGTTTCAGCCAGAACCCGCAACATGTTCATCGACGTAACTGGCACAAACCGCGAGGCATGTGATGATGCACTGGCGATAATCGTCACCACCCTCGCAGAGGCCGGCGGGAAGATAGGCAGTGTCACTATCAAATACCCAACCACGCCGCGCGTTACGCCAGATCTTTCTCCCGTCCATCTCGTCCTCGATCTCGGCCTCATCACTTCCACTCTCGGACTTGACTTGATAAAGCGTCAGGTCGTAGAAGCGCTTGAAAAAAGCCGTCTGTCGGTGAGGGGCGACGTTGCCTATGCTGCTCGCTACAGGATCGACCTACTGCATCCTGTCGACATCGCAGAGGAGGTAGCGCTGGGATATGGGATAGACATGATCAAATCGCTTTTCCCGCCAAGCCACCAGCCAGGAAGCTTTCACCCATTTGAGCAATTCCTTGATTCGGTGGCGACTCTAATGGCAGGCTCCGAGATGCTGGAGCTGATGACCTTCGAGCTCGTGGACGAGGAATCACTCTACGCGAAGTTTGGTCGGACCTCTGACGGGAAGATAGCTGTGCATGAGCCGCGGAGCCTTGAGCATTCAGTCCTGAGGGACGCGCTAATCCCTAATCTCCTGGCCGCCCTGTCGAGTAATGTGAAGTCTGACTATCCTCAACGCGTCTTCGAGATTGGAAGGGTCTACGAGCGCACTGAAGCCGGGGTCTCCGAGGCGTGGCATCTAGGTTGCGTCGTCGCACACTCTCAGGCCTCCTATTCTGAGGCGAAGATGTACCTAGAGTCTATCTGCAGGACTCTCACGGGCGAGGAGCTCACGGCAGAGGAGTCCCAGCATTGGGTCTTCGCAGCAGGCCGTTGCGCGGCCGTCGGCATTGGCAAGGGTCTGGTCGGCCACGTGGGAGAGCTGAAACCGGAGACAATCGACGCCTTCGGGCTGAAAGTCCCGGTGTCAGGGTTCGAGCTTGACCTCACGGCCCTCTACAAACAGCTAAAATAGACCAATTCGCCTTCGAGTCCAGACGGCTTTCGTTCAAAAGCGCGCAAAACGGCCAACTGCGAAGGCGGAAACGCTTTGATGAGCAGATGGTTTACCCAGTCGCGCGACAGACGGAGGCCGTTTGCCCGTTGAAGAGGCTTGGTGATGCTCCCCGCTGAAAGCTGGGACATGATCCGGGCCCGTCAGAGACGGGCAACAAAACCAAAGGAGCGATTGAAAGATGATCGATAAGCGTCAAAGGGCCATCGATGCTTTCGGGGCCTTTATTTCAGACTTCATCCGCGATCTCAACGACCTTTCCAAAGAGGGCTGGTCCGTTCTGGTTGAAGGCCAGCGAGACGAGAAAGCACTTCGCAAGCTGGGATTGAGAGGTCGCATCGCCACGATTTCCTCAGTACGGAGAAGAGGGATTAGAGCTTTCGGGGACTCGAGGAATGTCATTCTCCTCACGGACTTGGACAGGGAAGGGGCGGTCCTTACCTCGAGGTATCTGAAGGAACTCTCACACGAAGGTCTATGCATCTCGCTGTCAGAGCGGCGTCGTCTCAAGCATGCTTCGAGAGGAGTCTTTTTGCATGTCGAAAACCTCTCTCGTTTCGAAGAGAATTTCTCGAAGATGTAGGTATAGACGAGTGTCAGAAACCATGAAGTTTATATCCCAGGTTTTTTCCCCAAGAAATCGACTTACGCTAACCCCGTTAAGCACGAGTTAGAACATAGATGAACGAAACAGAAGTGGATGAAATTGCCAGATTCAGGTATAGTAAAGTATTTAGTAAGACTGAAGTTTGAAGTTGATGGAGTCGTAGAAAGGGCCGACGTAATCGGCGCCATCTTTGGTCAGACCGAAGGGCTCTTCGGTCCAGAAATGAACCTCAACGAACTTCAGAAGAGTTGGAAGGTCGGGCGGATAGAAATCAATCTGGAGTCCAAGAATGATAAGACCAAGGGAGAGGTGATAGTCCCCATGTCGACCGATATCGGGACTGCCGCCCTCATAGCTGCTGCGGTTGAGAGTGTCGACAAGGTTGGCCCTTGCAGTGCACACTTCAACCTTGGCGCTATAGAGGACGTAAGAGCAACCAGACGGAAACAAATCGTCGATAGAGCGAAGCTGATAGTTAGAGACTGGAGTTCCAAGACCTCGAGTGAAGGAGAGAATGTACTGAAGGACGTCACGGAGTCAACCAAGAGGGCGCGAGTGATCAACTACGGCCTGGAGAACCTGCCTGCCGGGCCTGGTGTGTATTCCTCTGAGCTGGTCTACTTGGTCGAGGGAAGGGCCGACGTCGTGCTCTTCCTCAGGGCCGGGATTGAAAACGTTGTCGCGCTCGAAGGAACGAGCGTTCCCGACTCGATAATCGAGCTTGGAAAGAAGAAGCGTTTGATTGCAGTCCTCGACGGCGACAGGGGAGGCGACCTGATCGAGAAGGAGCTGGCCCAAGTCGTCAGAGTGGAAATGGTAATCAGGGCGCCGACGGGCAAGGAGGTTGAAGATCTGACGCCAATAGATGTCATCAACATGCTGAAGGCCGAAAAGCTCGAAACAGTCCCAGCAGGATCTCGCAAGGAGAAGCCAGCTGAGCGCGCCCCAGAAAGAGCCCAGGAGGAACCAGATGAGCCAGTAGTAGTGAAGACCCGCGAACTGTATCCGAATTTGAACGGAACCTTGGAGGCTGTTCTGCTCGACCAGGGCCTACAGGAGGTAGGACGGTTCCCGATAAGCGAGCTTGTTCAGAAGATGGAAGGTGCCAATGGCGCTCATTTCTTGGTCTTCGACGGGATTGTCACGCAGAGACTCGTTGAGTCAGCCGCTAGAGTTGGGGTGAAAGGCATCATAGGCCACCGGACTGGCGAGTTGAATAACGTCCCTGACGACGTGAGGATTGGAACCTTCAGAGACCTCGGGCTAGAGTAGCTCGGGCCCTTGATAGTCACAGAGTTCGACCCAAAACACGGGCGCTGTTCGCTGATCATCGAGTCTGCCGATGACCTCTGGACGCTAAGGCGACTCATCTCGAAGGGAGACGTCGTCGTAACTCGCAGTTCGAGAATCGTGAAGAACGAAGACGAGTTCTCCCGACCCGATAAGGGGGAGAGAGTCAAAGTCACGATTGCCCTCTTGGTCGCAGAGGTCCGCCTCGACAGCAGCGTCGAAAGGGTCAGGGTCAGAGGTTCGATCGTCGAGGCTAGTGACGAGAGTGTGACCAAGACTGGGTCGCATGCCATAACGCTTACGCCAGGTCATCTGTTGACCATCCGCAAGGAACATTGGACTCCGGTGGAGGAGGGACTCGTACGGCAGTCCAAGGCCCTCTCGAAGAGGTTCATCATCGTCGCAGTCGACAGGCGGGAGGCGGGCATTGGGATACTGAGTGGTTCCCATCTATCAGTGGCCACAACGATTGAATCGGGTCTTGGAGGGAAGATGTCCGAGGAGCAGAGCTCCAAACCCTACATCTCAAAAGTAGTGGATGTCGTGGCTCAATCCTCAAAGGAGGGCGACGATGTAGTTGTCGCAGGGCCAGGGAACTTCAAGAACGCCGTTGTCAACCAGTTGAAGGAACGGCTGAAGTCGACAACAGTACAGCCGGTCGAAGGCCTTGACACGACCGGCGCCGACGGGCTTCGTTCCTTGGTGAAGGACCCTGCTTTCCAGCAGATTGCCAAGGGATCGCTGCTCGTAGAAATTCAACAGCTAGTCACTGAAGTGGTCAGGAGGGTCTCAGTAGGCGACCCAAAGGTGGCCTATTCGTTGACCCGCGTAAGGCAGGCGGCGGATGCCGGCGCAGTGGAGTCCTGCGCAGTCTCCGACGATGTCTTCTCTGCAGGTCTTGACGAGGAGGAGCTCGTGCAAGTGCTGAACCTCATCGAAGGCAAGGGAGGGTCGGTATACTTAGCGGACTCATCTCTGGAATTCGGGAAACAGATATCTTCCCTAGGCGGAATTGTCGCCCTGCTTAGGTATTCCCTCAGATCATATTGAGCTGGGCAATGCGAACTCAGACGGAACGGTGAGGAGGAGATTCTTGATGAGACTCCTCCCAAGCATCCCCTCTGCGTGGGTGTAGTATAGCAGAAGTTCAATCAGCGAGGTAGACAGCTATGCGAGTTCGGAAGTTCCAATCACTATAGAATGGTTGTCAATGTTAGTCCGCGCGATGTCCAGCATCTGCCGAAGAATCGGGAATCTGCTAATGATGAGCCAGGCGGCTCAAAGGACATAGGGCCCGACCAAGACTACCAGAATCATCGCGATGACGGCAAGAGTCGTAACTCCTGTGATTCTCATGATGGTCTTTTCGCTCAGTTTGCCCTTCCCAAGGGCCTTGACCCCTACTCGAAAGACTTGCCCCCCATCCAACGGATAAATTGGGAGGGAATTGAAAATGGCCAACAGCAGATTGAGGAGGAAGAGCCAGTACAGAATGTTGCTTAAGGGAAAGGCGTATCGTCCCAGCGGCGTGATGTAAAATTGGGACATGGTGTCTGAGAAGGGGACATGAATCTGATATGCTGGAATCGTCGGGATGGCGAAATAGAGGCCCGGGTTCTCAAACGGGGCAGTGTAGTCGGACACTGCGAGTCGAATGTCGGAGCCGGTCACTTGGCTCACTCCGATGTAGGGATACGAAGTCGTTTTGTTGGTCAGCGTATCCGTCACATCTATGCAGCATGCTAGTCTCACATTGTCGATTAGCACGGTCTGTCCATGCCGATAGACTGTGAGGTTGATGAGTTGCCCAGACTTTAGCGTCGTATTCTGTCCGAGGACCATGTCCAGGTCTGTTACATTCTTTCCGTTAACCTGAGTCACGATATCTCCAGGCTTCACCCCTGCAGCTGCCGCGGGAGTGCCCGAACCTACGCTGACAATACCTGCGCCTGATGCCGCCGGAGTCATAGACCCAACCACAGCGAGCAGAATCAGCAGGCAAAGCAAACCCGCCACGACATTTATCCCTGCTCCTGCTGCGAGCATTCTCCCTGAATGCGAAGCTGGGGCTTCCCTCACCGAAGCCTCGTCGACCTCGACGAACGCGCCTATGGGCACTACCAGGAAGAACAGCAGCCCTGAGTTTTTGACCGGAAGGCCCAAACTTCTAGCAACTACCCCATGCGCCCCTTCGTGGATAATCATAGCTACTATGAGTGCAATCCACCCGTAAACGATAGGGATGTATGGGTTGATGCCCGGTATTCCTAAGTTGCCGAGAGGGCTAAGCGTCCGGACATAACCCGCGACAGTGACCCCACGCGGGGAAAGAAGAACGCTCAGCTCGGTCAAGAATATGTAGAACCCCAAGGCCGCAGCCACTGGCATCAGGTAGAGCAGGCACCAACCCATGGGCTTCGAGATTCTATTCTTGCCGAGCCGATCCATCAGCGATCCGAAGCGCTTTGTTCGGAGCATGACGATGCCATATTGAAACTCCAGTCGCTTGAACTCCTCTGACAACTTTCCTAACTCTTCGATTCGGGTATTGCTTTAAGCGTTCACGCTTATTATCAACCAGAGGGCTGCATGGCGGCTAACAATGAAAGGCTGTTCAAGGTGCGGGGGGAGGCTCTTTTACACCAGAAGGTACTCTGGTGAGTCTCTCTGCTCCTCTTGTTTCAGGACGTCCATCATCGAGAAGACACGAAGAACTATCTCGAAGTACGGGATGATACGCCACGGCGAGCGAGTCGGTGTCGCAATCTCTGGCGGAAAGGACAGCCTCTCCCTGCTCAGTGTCCTTCTTCGCGTCAGCAAGAACCAAGGGACCAATCTCGTGGCGATATCTGTCGACGAGGGGGTGGCAGGCTACCGTGATGAGGCGCTGGAGCATGCAAAGTCAGCGGCCGCACAGCTCGGTGTGGAGCACCTGACCGTATCTTACAAGGATCTCTACGGGTTTACCTTGGACGAGGCTCTGAACTGGAAAGAAGAGAGGGACGTCTCTTCTTGTAGCTTCTGCGGGGTCTTCAGGCGCCGCGCGATAGACGAGGCAGCAGAGAAGGCGAAGGTTTCTGTAGTAGCGACAGCCCATAACCTCGACGATTATATCCAGACATTCATGATGAACCTATTCCACGGCGACGTGACGAGGCTCGGCTGGCTGGACCCAACTTATGCAGACGATGGGTTCGCGATTAGGCGGGTCAAGCCCTTCATCGAGATCTATGAGGAAGAGATAGCCCTCTTTGCCTTCGAGACAGGTCTACCCTTCCAGAGCGTAAGCTGCCCGTACATGCATGAGGGTCTGAGAACTCAGGTGAGAGACTACCTCAATCGGATGGAGGCCGACCATCCAGGCATCAAGAACGTGCTCCTGACGTCGAGCTTGGATGTTATCTCGCGCTACGCCGGCACTGACAGACAGTCGTCGCAACAGTGCTCCGATTGTGGAAGGCCATCGTCGTCGCGCCTCTGCAATGTCTGCCGGATGAAGGCGACGATAAAGCAGCACGTTAATTACACAGGCTAGCCTCTGCCGCGTCGGCGGTGGGTAGGGAACGGGGGTTAGCCGTCCCCGCTTGGCTGAAACCGGCTTCACGCAGCGCCAGTAACCTTCGGGTAAAACCACCTTCCCCGCGACCCGCGCTGGGCGGGGGAGACGAACTCACGCCGGGGCGGGCGGTCATGAGGAGCAGCCCTCTCGAAGGAGAGGTCCTGACTCTTTATTGCCGAACCGGGCGAGGTCCGGGAGGGAGCAGCCCTAGGGCGACGTGGCCACGCTGCCTCGTCTACGTGGGGGATTCCCGGCCTGGTGAGAAGGGGGCGGAGAGTGATGGTGAACTCCGAGGGGCCCGCCGCCACTCACAGCTTTTTAACGGCCAGGAATCAGACTGAACTTGCGCAGGGGTAGCCTAGAGCCTCGCACGGGCAGCCTGGTAAGGCGCAGACAAGTCGCGCAAGCTTGCTAAGCCTGTGTCTCTAACGGGACTCGTGGGTTCGAATCCCACCCCCTGCGCTCCAAAGCTCGCTGATTTAGTGGTCGATGCTCTTGCCTGCGTAACCCGCTTCCGAACCGAGCTGCTCCTCGATTCTTATCAACTCGTTGTACTTCGCTACACGTTCCCCTCTTGCTGGCGCGCCCGTCTTGATGAACACAGCACCGAAAGCGGTCGCGAGGTGTGCTATGAATGGGTCGTCAGTCTCTCCTGACCTGTGCGAGACGATGGTGTCCCAATCCTCCCTTCCAGCGAGGTCAATCGCATCCTCGGTCTCGGAGACTGTCCCGATCTGGTTGAGCTTGATCAAGATAGAATTTGTGGCCTTCGCCTCGATTCCTTTCTCAATCCTCCTCACGTCGGTTACGTAGAGATCGTCGCCAATTATCCGAGTCTTCAGGCCTAGCCTCTTGGTGATTGAAGCGAAGGATTCGAACGAGTCTTCGGCGAACGGGTCCTCGATTGTAAGCAGCCCGTACTCGTCTCGCAGCGTTGCATAGTGGTCCTCGAGTTTACTCGCTGTCAGTGAAGCTCCGTCTATGGCGTAGGTTCCTTTCTTGATGTCATAGAAGGTCGACGCCGCGGCGTCTATTCCGAGCCTGACCTCCCCTTCGTCGTAACCTGCCTTCCTGATCGCTTCCTGGAGTGAGGCGAGTGCGTTGCTTGTCTTGCTGAGCGGAGGTGCGAATCCGCCCTCGTCTCCTACGTTGATGGCATTTCGCCCGTATTCGGCCGTAAGGACCTTCTTTAGCGACTGGTAGACCTCGGCACCCATCCTAATCGCCTCCCTGCAAGAGTCCGCCCCCACTGGTTCCACGTGGAATTCCTGGACAGCAAGCTCGTTCCCTGCATGCTCGCCGCCGTTGATCACGTTCATCATTGGCACAGGAAGGATGTAAGCCGGGGAGGTCCTGAGTTGCGCGAAGAGCCCTACCATGTTGGAGTTGGTTGCCGCCCTTGCCGCGGCCATTGAAACGGCGAGTATCGCGTTTGCACCCAGATTTCCTTTGTTTGGTGTTCCGTCCATTTTGATCATCGCCTCGTCTATCTCTCTCTGGTCCTGACAGTCCATTCCTTTCAGCTTGGGTCCGATTACATTGTTCACATTGAAGACTGCCTTGGAAACCCCTCTCCCTAGAAACCTCCTTGGGTCTCCGTCTCTGAGCTCGAGGGCCTCATGGGACCCAGTCGAGGCGCCAGAAGGCACGCTCGCCCTGCCGATCGCTGAGATCGTCATCACTTCCGCCTCCACGGTTGGGTTCCCTCGGGAGTCGAGAATTTCTCGGGCTCTGACCGCAACTATCTCGATTGGTTTGGTTCGCACGGCTGGATCAGATCCTGGCCCGTGAGAGCCCGTTAAATCTGATTCGCTTAGGATGTTGGGATTCGTCTCTTGAAATGGTTTGGGGTTCCAAGGCTTATTAGAGGTCTGGACCGCGAGCGGCGTGGGCCGGTCGTCTAGCTCGGTTAGGACGTCAGGCCAAACCCGTCAAGCCCTTACACGGCGAAAGTCGGCGGTTCGAGTCCGCCCCGGCCCACCATGGAAAAGCTCAGAATGGCTTTTTCTTGGCTCCCTGTGAAATTGTAATTCAATTGAATTGCTGCGGCTCCGGAGGAGGAATCAGGTTCTTCAACGGGCGGACGAAGATGCCTACGAGACCACATCCTATCACGACGAGAGCGGCGATGAGTATCCCGTTGACGACGCCAAGGTACTCTGCTGCGAAGGCTCCAAAGACTATGCTGATGGGCGCGGTCAGGAACTCTACGAACCGTTTGAATCCAAATAGTCGACCAAGCATTGTGTCTGGCACAGTTTCTTGATAATACACTGTCGTTATGGTATCACTGAACGGCAGGAACAAGCCGAACCCGAAAATGGCGAGGAGGGCTTCCAGTAGCGTGGTTGTGTAGGCGATGGTTAGGAGGAACGCTCCCATACCAAAAATTGATGCAAGAATCGCAAACCTTCTTCTCTTCACCCTTTTGACCTTGCCAAGATAGAGGGCTCCTACGAGGATGCCCAGCGCACTAATCGATCCGATCATGCCGTAGCCAAAACTGCCTGACCTCAGGATGTCATCCGCAAAGATCAGCGCGTACACGTACCAGAATGCCCCGAGGCCAAAGTTGCACCCAGAAATCAAGATAGACATCCAGACGAGGTCCATTCTGCTCTTGAAGTACGCGAAACCATCCTTGAAGTCTCTTGCCCATGAAGGCCGCGCCTTTTCAGCAAGATGTGGCGATGGGATATTGACAACCAAAAGTGCGAACACCAGCACCACGAAGCTTAGGCTGTCGGCCAAGAGCGCGACGCCAGTTCCAAACAGGGCGATGGTAATCCCGGCGAGTGCCGGCCCGGCCACGCTGTCGAGTTGGAAGGTAGCTGTGAGAGTCGAGTTTGCCCTAAGGAGCTTCTCTTTTCCGACCAGTGCGGGAGTTACGGTGTCGGCAGCTAGATCGAAGAGCGCGCCGAGCGAACCTACCGTGAAGGCGATGGCAAAAATGAAGACTAAGGGGGTGTTGCCAGTTACCGCAGCTATCCCAATCGCGCCGAAGAGCGCCGCTCTGGAGGTTTCCGTCCCAAGCATTAACGTCCTTCTGTTCCACTTGTCCACGTACACGCCTCCGTATAGTCGAATCACCGACCTCGGTACCATGAAGACAATCCATGTGAACGCGAGAGCCAGTGCCGAACTTGTGATCGCGTAGACGAGCCAAGATAGGGCAAGGTTACCAAAGTAGTCGCCGAGAGAGGACACACCCCTGCCGAACAGGAAGACCAGGAAGTTCTTGTTTCTAGAAAGAGATGGGTATTGGGGGTTCGCCATGATTGGCTGACTTCCTCCCTTGGCGGAGCCTTAATTCCTTACGGTTAGAATCCTACGAATGTCACAGACGTGGTTCCTTGCGACGGCGACGGCGACGGCAAGCGTTTATTAGTTCTCAAAAATTCGGCCTGCCATGGAAATTATCGGCGGCTTCGGATCGCACTAAATCTTTAGGCCTCGTCCGGCACCTTAGGACGCAGTTGAACGTCTCTTGTCGAGAAGGTGTTCTTCTGTGTTTCAGGTCGTTGATCTTCCCGGAAACCGCTAGCGGGTTCTCTGTCATTTGTTCACTCACCGGCTCACTCATCTCTCAGGCTCACCGTCTAAGAGTTATCTAGACTCCCGCAGCTGTCCCAGTGATGACTGGCTTCAGGTATATCGGCTGGGCTGAGTATGGCAAGCTGACCGAAGCCCTGGCCGAGAAAATCCGCTCCTCAGGGAAGATCTTCGACTTGGTGGTCGGGATTGCTAGAGGAGGAATTCCCGTGGCGATGGTGGTATCGGACCGGTTGGGCCTCAAGATCGACACCATCACCGTGAAGTCATACAGCGGCATAGCCAAAAGAGGCTCGGTCAGGATCCTCTCGGCCCTTACAGAGGATGTCAAGGGTAAGCAAGTGCTCGTCGTGGACGACTTAGTCGACCAAGGCGACACCATGAGCGGGGTGAAGGGATTCCTGAGCGAGAAGGGCGCTAAGGATGTCGAGACAGCTGTTCTCATTAAGAAACCTTGGAGCAAGACCCAGCCTGACTACTTCCTAGAGACAGCCGATGAGTGGATCGTCTTTCCCTTTGAGTTGACTGAGGTGAACACACTCAGAAAGGCCCGCGGGGATGCGGTGTAAGGTCGGCACAAGAAAGTAATCCATGTCGACCGGCACGCCCTGCATAGTGCAGAATCCTCGGTCTCAGGTCCTTCCGGAAGTCGCATGAATACTAAGGTGATACAGTGTGCGTCCACTTCTGACAGCTCGCTCGAGTTGGAAGTTGCGCCTCCGAGGACCCCAAACACGACTGCTATCTTTCTGGTGTAGATAAGCCGAGGATAGAAGAGATGATTCGATAGGTGAGTCCCCAGACTGTGAGGCCATCCACGAGCAGCGCAGGCGTTTCCCTGGTCTCGTCTCCTGCTCCGATTCTATAGGTCGACCTCGACTGTTTGGCCATGAGCTTCTCCAGCTCAATCCAATGGTAAGAGGAAACCTCTTCGTTCGGGCGCACCTCGACATCTCTCCTAGTGAGGAAGACGGCGGGTGTGACGTCGAGTGTCCCTGTGTGGGTCCTAAATGATACGAAGTAGCCCAGGAAATCAGCGTCCTCTCCGAGGTCGATCCCCACTTCCTCCCGAGCTTCTCTGATTGCTGTCTCCTTCGCTGTGCCGTCTCCTTCTTGGGACTTCCCTCCCGGGAAGGCGACCTGCCCCGACCATGGGTCACTCGCGTGGTCCGCCCGCTTGATTAGGAGCACGCTAGGTGCATCGGGGTCCTTGAAGGTCACGGCGACCGAAGCCCGCCTGAGCGGCCCGAGTGCAGGTTCGTTGTCGTTGAGCTTCTCCTTCAGGGCCTGGAAGATTTCCACTTTAACTGGCCGAGAATCCGAGCAATCCTCCAATCTTAAATATGCACATTCATTCAACGGGCATCGCAATTCTATATGATGCCTACAAGAACAGAAGATCAGGGCGTATCCGTGAAGCTTACGGAAGAGAACTTCGACGAGTTCAGCTCAGGAGACAAACCACTGTTCGTGGACTTCTGGGCGACTTGGTGCGGGCCGTGCAGGGTGATGGACCCAGTGGTCGAAAAGCTAGCCGCCAAGTATTCTGGCAGGGTAATCTTCGGCAAGGTTAATGTCGACGAGGAAATTAGCATCTCGTCGCGCTACCAGGTCTTCTCGATTCCCACATTCATGGTTTTCAGGAGAGGTCTGCCGATGGACGTAGTAATAGGGGCGGTCAGCGAGCCATCTCTGGAGAGGCTCCTGAGAACCGTAATCGATGGTCCCTCCCGGCTGACCTGAGGCGCTCTAGGTCACCCTCGTACCGTCCATCAGGAAGATGTCTGCCTCATCGAGATTAATCGATCTCGAGGAGAGGACGGGCCCGAACTGGAACGACTTGCTCCTGTTAATCGGTTGCCCACCAACCATCCTATTGAACGGAGGCATCACCGTCAACTTCCCCTTCCCTTTCGCTCTTGAGTGGTAACCTGCGCCTTCCATTAGTTGTGACACGTCATAGATCGCCGAGACCCATACAGATTCTCTGGTGCGGGATCCCAGCGCGTCCCTCATCTCATATGTAAAGTGAGAGTGACCAATCACGAGGTTCTTCGTGGCGATGGCCTCTTCGGATGGCCAGGCGTGACCATGGGCCAGCCCCACCCTTCCTCGCCCCCGGCCGATGACCGTCCCCTGCGACGGATGCAGCTTCACCCGGGGAGGCAGCACAGTCCTGATGTTCCCGTCGTGATTGCCGGCCACGACGTCGACGGACTCGAAGAGATCCAACATCGTGTCGAAGAACCAAGGAACGACTCCCCAGTCGATGTCCTCGACCTTTCCCACGGTGTGCTTGACGTCGCCGAGGACAGCCAGGCTCGTTGCGTGGTACCTCTCTGCCAGGTCGCGGACCCTGGCAACCATCTTCACCGAATAGGCAGGGAGACGGAATCCCCTCTTCGCCATCTCCTTCTCGAGCCCTAGGTGAAGGTCGGATATCAGGAGGGTGCATTCGCCGGGGATTGAGAAAATGAGAGCGGCGTCGCCAGGTATTATCTTCAGCAAGCTATGCGATCAGCGGGAGTATCTCTCCCCTGATGAAAGAGCTGAATTCTGAAATGTCCATCTTGCTGAAACCTGTCACCACGCAATTCCTGGTCACACCCATCACATAGCCTGTCTTCGAGCTCTTGAGTACGATGTACCACAGCTTACCGTGGGTCAGATAATCCGAGTAGAGCGTCGTGTTGCCGAGGCTCGCCCCGTACAGGGACAGCTTGTTGATGCTCGGCAGGTCCATGTCGTCGAAGAAGATTATCTTCGTGTCATCGAAGTTCTTCTCGTGGAACTTCCTCAGTGTCTCCGGGTCAATCCTGGCCTCGACTATCTGTCCCAGGCTCAGGAAGACTGCCTTGCTCATCTCGTTCGCAATGTTGTTCGCTCTGTTCTTTTTGTCGTAGACTGTCAGGAAGAGCCTGTCCTTGTAGAGGTTGAAAGAGAAGGGAGCCTCATAGGTTCGCGGGACGGGTAGCGCCTTGTCCCTGTGTCTCACAACGAAGACGACATCGAACGAAAACGTCCCTTCAAGTGTCCCCTTTCCCGCTGTCAGGTCCGTGATCTCAGAGATGAGCTTGAACTCCTGTTCCTCGACCGTATTTTCTGTCTCGATCCTGAACGCCTTCAGTTTCTCCGCGAGCACGTCCATGTCGGAATTCTCCCTCACCAAGAACACCTTACCAGCCAGAACCAAGCCAAATCTGCCCTCTCCTCGCCCGTTAATGGACTTTCAGTTTCCCCAGAATTGGCGGGTAGTCACAAACCTGATCTTTGCCTCCAGCAGGTCCCTGTAGAACGCCTCTTCGTCATCTCGCATCTCGGCCAGAATTCTAGAAGCAGTCTGCGGCCCAATCCCGTAGACAGTCTGGGCTACCACCGCGTCTTTTCCGTACGACAGGACGAGGTCGGCCGCCCTCCTTGCCTTGGATAGTTCGGCCCTTTCTTCTTCGCTCAACTGCGCCCTGGCACTCCTCCTGCTGAGAAGGTCCGTAATCTTGGACGTGCCATAGTAGCAAGGGGCCAGCAATCCAGACCCGCATGAAATGCACCTTGGCTCGTCCCGCAAGTCGCCGACCGTCGTCACGCCTTGGTCGGTCCCGCACTTGACGCAGACCAAGCTGACCTCGGTCCCGAAGATACTTGCCTTCATGCGCTGATAGGATGACCTTCCGAGTGAGTCCGGCGCCACCGCCTCGGGGACCTCCAGGTATCGGTACAACAGGCCGTAGGCTATTGGCGTCGGCCTTTCCCCTGCCTGGAATGTCTCTACGGATACTTCGCCGCCAGCGACGAGAGCCAACACTTGCTTGCTCCGATCCATATCGATGAGGTCCCTGCCTGTCTCCTGGAGCGCCTCCTCGAAGATTGGGGTCTTCTCGAACCTGGTGGGGAGAGAGCACAAGTTGGGGTGTGTGATTAGCTTCCCTCTCTTCAGTGCCCCGAACCTTTCGGCTACGTGCTTTATGCGCGCGGGGAAGGGGAAGTTTCGTTGCGCCGCGACCGCGTATGTCCTTTCCAGCTGTTCCGGTGTAAGACCCATTAGCTCCTTCGAGAGGGCTTTCAAGTCGAGTTCTTCCGTGTCGGTGGTCAGTTCCACCAGGATCCTATAGCCGTCGAGCCACCAGATTCTCACCAGTCCGTGCCTCGAGAGAAGCTCTTCGAAGACGTAGGCGAAGGTCCTGTTCACCGACTCGCCGAAGCAGAGGTGGATTATCAGGTACTTGCCAAATCCCTCAAAGAGCACGATCTTATCGGACGGGACAGGCGCTCCCATCTTCTTGTGCTCGGCGATCTCGTCGACCACCAGGGCCCTCGCGGCGGCACTGCCCAGAATCTCCAAGATTGCATTCTCAGTAGGCGCGTCACCTCTGTCAAGTGCTTCTGAGATGGACCTCCTGAGCCTCCCCGTTTCGAGGGCCAGCTCGAAGGGTATCGGCAGCATCTCTCCATCCCACGTCGCGACCGCTGCCAGAGGGTCTTCCACGGGCGTGACGTAGATCTTCCTATCGTCGGCGACCTGCTCTATCTGCCAGACCTTCCCTTTGCAAATGAAATGAACACCCGCCTTGGCCTTGAGCAGCACGAACTCCTCCCCCAGTATCCCGACTGTCTCGTTTGTCGAGACGTCGACCACAAGGTACCTGGTCTCGTCCGGGATCATTGACAGATTCTCGAAGTAGTACTCTCTCGTCAGCCTGGTCCTCGTTAGCGTTCTGCCGTCGAACCTCAACTTTCTGAGCTCGGACAGGTAGCCCACGGTGCGGTCGAAGGCCTCTTTCTGAAGGTCCATGAATGGGGCCGCCTTCCTCACCTCGCTCAACATCTGGTCGGCTTCCATGGCCCCGAAATCCATTAGGTACCCCGCCACCTGATGGGCGAGGACGTCGAGGGAATTGGCATAGGGCTTTGTTGGCTCTATCCTCCCCCGCCCCGCAGACAGGATGCTGGCCGTCGACTCGAGGATGTCGTCGGCGGAGACGGTCACCAGAACGCCCTTAGACACCCTTCCGAGAGCGTGTCCGCTCCTCCCGACGCGCTGGACAAGAGAAGTCACCTGCCTAGGAGACATGTACTGGACAACCAGGTCCACTGAACCGATGTCGATTCCCAACTCCAGGGTGGACGTGCAGACCAGCGCCTTCAGGTGCCCATCCTTGAATGCCTGCTCCGCTCTCTCCCTCTCCTCCCTGGGCAACGAGCCGTGATGGACGCCCACGTCCTTTCTCAGCCTCGACAGCTTCTCACCAAGCATCTCCGCCACCGTCCGGCTGTTCACGAAAATCAGCGTGGAGGTATGCTCTTCAATCAGGTCGTTGATCCGAGTGAGCCTAGCTGCCAGGTCTGGCGCTGCGTAGGTCTCCCGTGCGGCCGACTGGTTCGCCGGATCGGGTACGGGATACTCGATTGTATAGGTGCATTCCTTGGGCACCTCCACCTTGATTATCGTTCGCTTCCCCCCGCCGAACAGGAACCTCGCAGCGACCTCCGGTGTCCCGACCGTAGCCGATAGAGCAACAAGCTGGTAGCTTGGAGCCACTTTCCTTAGCCTCTGGAGCCCCACGCAGAGCTGGACTCCACGCTTGCTTTCGACCAGACTGTGCAGCTCATCAACCACAACTGCGCTGAGGTGAGAAAGGTGTTCCCGCATCCGGCGCCCCGGAAGGATTGCCTGCAGGGTCTCCGGGGTGGTCACAAGCACATCGGGCGGGTGTGCGGATTGCCTCGCGCGCTGCGCTTGCGGGGTGTCCCCATGTCTGATGTCAACGGTCAGACCCAGCCTGCCGCACCATGTCTGAATTCGCTTCTGCATGTCTCGATTCAGCGCGCGCATGGGGGTGATGTACAGCAGGGAGATCCCTTCTCCGCGCCCTCTCTCGGCCAGCCGGCCGAGGAGAGGGAGCAGCGCCGCCTCGGTCTTCCCTGAACCTGTGGGCGCAACGATGAGGACGTCGTCACCGCGGGCGACAAGCGGCCATGTTTCGACCTGAGGAGGAGTGGGTTCTGTGATTCCGCTCTCCGAGAGCAGAGCTCTCACCGGCGGAGCTAGGACATCGAACGACCTCTCTGTCAACTCTTCCTCACGACCGCCTCCGCTCATTTAAGCCGTTGCGGGAGAGAGGGCCAGCCGAAAGTGTCGCCCGACTCCTTTCCCGCACGCAACCTCTAAATGCCTCTCGCGACTGTGCAGGGAGAATCTTGTCAAGACGCACCGAAGAGCTCTCGAAGGAGGCGCCCGTCCCCCTCACTACGGTTAAGGAGATTATCCTTGAGAATTTCATGAGCTACGAGTACGCCAGGATCCCTCTCAGAGAGGGTCTCAACCTGATAGTTGGTCCGAACGGCGCAGGGAAGTCCTCCGTCCTCCTAGCGATCTCGGTCGCCTTCGGCCAGGCATACACGGAGCGCTCCCGGAAGCTCTCAGATCTGATTAGGCGGGGAAAAGACATCGCGAGGGTCTCACTCATCTTCGACAATTCGGCCAAGCGAGGACGGCGTCCAATTCCCTACTCGAAGTCTGACACCTTCATGCTCAGCAGGTATCTCCGGCGTGACGGCTCGTACTGGTTCGAGGCTGACTACAAGGAGATAGACAAGAGCGAGGTCGTCAGGCTCCTGAAAGAGTTTGGAATCAACCCTGACAACCTGCTCATCATCATGCACCAGGGGATGATCGAGGAGCTCGGCGCCGTTACCCCGCAGGAGCGCCTGAAGATGGTCGAAGAAGCCGTCGGCTTCGCCGAGTTCAGGCAGAGAATCCTGCTCGCAGAAGAGGAACTCGGCGGGCTGATAGGAGAGGAGAGCTCGTTGCTGCAGCTCATCGAGAACGCCAACCAGGCGCTCGAATACTGGAAACAGGTCTACGACAGGTATCAGGAGAAGAAGAGGCTGATCGAGCACGGGGCTCTCTTGAGCAAGGAGCTGCTCTGGAGCACGGAGGCAAAGCTGAGCAAGTCGCTCCAGTCGGCCGAAGAGAAGATCATGGCGAAGTCCAGGGCTCTGGAGGACCTCAGGTCCCAGCAGACAGAGGTGGCCTCTGACGCAGGTCAGACTCACCAGACGCTGCTGGACAAACAAGTGGAGCTCAGGAAGCTCTACTATGCGCTGGTCAGGGCCGAGGCCGACAAGGCGAAGGACGAATCCGCGAGGAACGCCTTCCAGAGTCTCAAGGAAGATCTCTCTGGCCTCTCCAACACCATAGACGAACTGCTGTCAGAAGGCGCTGACAAGAAGACCAAGCGACTGAAGGAGCTAGTCGAATATATCGCTGGCAAAGGCACCTCAGCAGAAGCCGACGCGCAGAGGCGAAAGCTGGAACTGGACAGGGAGGTCTCCTCCCTTCAACCTGAGATCAGCAGAACCGAGGAGCTCATCAAGAGGACGATGGAGAGCTACATCTCCTTCCGTGTGAAGTCCGAGGTCCTCTCCTACAGAATCAAGGTGACCGAATCGGACCTTCACGACCTAGAACGGAGCGCCAGAGAGTTCAAGGCAGAGTTGGACAAGTTGTCGCCTGAGCTCGCCAACGCGGGTCCACGAATTGAGACTCTTCGTCAGCCCTACGAAGTCTCGGAAGAGATCAAGCTCGTCTCGGCCCACATCCAGAGGATGCAGGACGTGCCGGATGAGGCAGAGAAGATATACAACGACTACTCGGGAAACATCGACGAGCTCAGGGTCAAACTCGCGCAGCTCCAGGAGAACAAGAAAGCAATGCTAGCCGAGCTTGAATCGAGGAAGAAGGTGTGGAGGGATGCCATGGAGAACCTGGTCGAGTCCACGGACCCTGCCTACCAAGCCGTCCTCTCGGCGGCTGACGCGACTGGCTTCATCAAGTTCGAGGAGGGAGCCGACATCGAGGATGCAGGCATAGCCCTCTACGTTGGGTTCCGGGGGGGCTCGCCAACCACTCTCGACCCCTTCACCCAGAGTGGCGGCGAGCGCTCGGTAGCGCTGATGGCCTTCATACTCTCGCTTCAGGGGAGAATCGTTTCACCCATGCGGGCGATGGACGAGTTCGACATCCACATGGACCCCAAGAACCGGGAGGCTATGTTCAAGATGATACTTTCGCAGATGAAACAGCGCGAGGCCTCCCAGTATCTGGTGATCACCCCTTCCATCCTCACGGTGTTCGACAGGAGCGCCCACGTGATCACGGTCCAGACGGTCCACGGGGCTACCGAAGTGAAGGAGCTGAAGTAACTTGGAAGAGGGGAGGCTCGAAGAGCTGCTCCGAGTCATCGAACTCTGCCGCTCGGTGGAGAGCAGCAGTGCAAATCCCTTCGACGTCGACATAAAGGAGAAGATACTCCTGCTCAAGAGCAGGCTCCCGGAGTGGCGGTTCCTCAACGAGTTGCTCGTCGATTCGGAGGCGCTCCTCGAGCTCACCCAGATCGTGAAGCTCCAGGACGAGTGGCTAAAGCACAGGGCCTCGTCGCTGTACATCGACCCCCTGCTGATCCAGCTCAAGGTCAAGCTCCTTCCGAAGGAAGCACTCACCGAGGCATTCGTCAAGAGCTGGCACCCCGTCGCGCAGGTTGACCAGATCTCGCCGAAGGGCCTGGAGAGGGCCTTCGTATACTGGCGGGACCTCGCGCCCATGGCAGAGCGCTTCAAGGACGAGTTCAGCAACTACGGGGTCAAGCCCGGCTCGGTAGACTACGAGGAGCTCGTCTCGCTTGGCGTCTTCACCCCGAGCCAGTTCGAACAAGGGCTGAAGGACCTCCACGAGGAGCTCCTGGAGAAGTCCAACGGAGAGTGGATCGACTACATGGAATTCATCGAGTCGCCGGAGTTCGAGACCAGGGTGCTGAGGGCATATCTCCTCTCCTTTCTGATCAGCGAGGGGAGAGCCTCCCTAAGGACCGAGCCCCTGACCGGGAGAGTTTGGACGACGGCCCTGAGTGAGAAAGCGAAGGGACCCTCGAAGTCAGTGGCCATTTCAATAGTGGGTGGGACCTGATGGAGTCTGCAGACAGGGCCCTTCTCGAAAGGAAGGTCAGGAAGGCGTTTCAGGTGCTCGTGCTTCAGCGAGGCAGGAATCCTGGAGTCAAGGGCTGGGAGATGAAGAGGTACCTGGGCAGGGACTACAGGAAGATAGTTGATGTCCTCTCAGAAGACATCTCGGGTCTCGGGTTGGAGGTCTTCGAAGTGAAGGGGGCTGACGGGACAGACGACGCGTCAAGGTTCCTGCTCAGGTTCAAGGAGCCGCCCACCGTGAGCGAGGCAGAGACGTCAGGTATCAGGATCGACGACCTGGCCGTGCTTGCCGCCACGATCGCTTTCATCAATTCCAAACAGGGGAGAGCGGCACGCAGGGAAGTCGAGCAGTTTCTCCGTGAGAAGTTCCCGAAGTGGAGGATCGAGTACTCCCTGGACAGGTACGTGAAGAGAGGCTACCTCGAGCAAGACGACAGGACGATGCTACACGTGGGCTGGAGGACTCGCGCAGAAGTGGATGAGAAGACGCTGATGACCCTGATTCTGTCTCGGGCTCAGGAAGCGCCCAAGAAGTAGCGCCGCCTGAGAGCCTCCCTCTCGCCTTCGATTATCAGCTCGACCAGGTCCGTTCCTTCCTTCCTCATTTTAGCCGCGAGGGCGGCCGCCTCAGCAAGTTTGATCCCCCTCCCTGCGATGAGCATGTCGGCCGAGTGTCCGTATTCCTTCCGAAGCTCGGCCGATTTCTTCACGGCTTCCACAAGCTTCAGTTTCTTCCCGCGCAATTCGGTCCTGCTCCTCGCTTTCATCGCAAGCGAGAAGACGTTCTCATAGGAGTCGGTGGAGAGTCCAATTTCCTCCTTTTCACAGATAGGACACTGGAGGAGCCCCTCCAAGTCGCCTACCCTCCTCAGTTCTAGGAAGTTCCAGCAGTTCGCGCAGGCAGCCACCAAGAAGGTGTCATTGATTCTCGCCCTCGTCGACTGCCTAAGCAGCGCCCTGAGTCTCTCAGGGGAGACTATCTCGCCTCTCCTGCTAATCTCCTCGACCCCTATCCTCGCTATCGGAGAAAGGGTCTCCGATTCGATCAGTTTCACTTCGATGGCGCCTGCGCCGATCTTCTCGACCACGTCAGCTGACCCTGCAAGGTCCAGGTCGTCGTGGAAGATCATGCTCATTGCCTCCTCGTGAACCGGCGTGTCCCGCAAGGCCTCGATTAGGCCCGTGATTGAAACGCTGGCATAATCCGCGTCCTTGGCTATGGCTCCGCACTTCTTCCCCGCGTGAATGAGACGTCTCTTGAAGATTCCACTCCTCTCAAGGGCCTTCTCGGTTGCCGTCTTGAGGTCGAGCTTGCCCAGCTCTTCGAGGACCGAGACGACGACCGATGGAGCCACGTCTGCCTCGATGATAATCCTGTACGGGTCCTGGTGCACTGCGACTGACTGACCCATCCTCTCAGAGATGAGGTGCCCCATCACCCTTGCAAGGAGCCGGTTCACTTTGTGCCCGAACGCTGCCTGGATTACGATGTACCTGTCCCACCTCTCGATGGTGACGAGCCTCTCGGAGGGGATCGGAAGCGCCAGCGTGTGCTGCTCTGCGACCTCCTTGAGGGCGTCCAGAATCAAGTCCCTGGAGACCGGGTAGGTTCCGCAGAGTTCGCCAAGGTATTTCTCCGCATTTCCTTTCTCGATCTCTTCCGCGTACCTCCGGCGGATCATTCCGACCTCGGCGGCGACATCCCGCGGGACCGGAATCTCGTCCCCCACCCAGTTGGGTACCGCGCCCGTGGGGTCGTCCTCTGCCTTCACGTACACCTTGTTGCCATAGATCTGCTCGACCTTCCAGCACCTTCCGGCTTCCACGAACTTGACGCCGACCTCACCGTATTCTGAGACGAAGGCTTCGTCCAGGGTTCCCACGAAGCTATCCCCTTCTAACACCAGGTACTGCCTTTCATCAGGAATCATCGAAAGGTTGTCGAAGTAGTATGAGAAGAGAGGCTTGACGTCCCTCGCCCGGAAGACCTTGCCGTCGGACTCGCTGTAGAAGGCCAGTCGCGGATACCTTTCCCTCATGTAGATCAGGACCTTCTTCAGCTTCTGCCCGTCCATCTCTGAGTAGACGTGGCTCCTTCTTAGGAGGGCCTCCAGGTCTCCGAAGTTCCAGTTGCCTTGCTCGATAAGGAGGCCGGCGATTTGGTGGACCGCGACGTCGTAGGGTTCCATTACAGGCTCAAGAGGCTCTAGTTCTCCCGCCACCGCCTTCCTGCACAGAACCGCAGCCTCGAGCGTGTCGTCGGAGTCTTGGGTTATGATCATCCCGTTCGAGACCTCTCCCACCCTGTGACCGCTCCTCCCGACCCTCTGAATCAGTCGGGTCGCCTGTCGCGGTGAGTTGTACTGGACCACGTACTCCAGGAAGCCTATGTCGATTCCCAGTTCAAGGCTGCTCGTGCAAATTACTCCGAGGAGTCTGCCCTCCTTGAGGCTCCTCTCGACAGCTTCTCTGGTCGCCTTCGAGAGCGAGCTGTGGTGGATTCCCACTGGGAATCCGGGGTCCCAGACTCTGAACCTGCTGGCCAGTGCTTCCGCTTCAGTCCTCGTGTTGGTGAAGATCAGGACTGACTTGTACTTCTCAACGACCTCCCTAATCGTTCTGAGCCTCGCGGCCACCTCGGGAAAGGAGTAGATCGCCTCGGCGAGGATCCTGTCCTCGGCCGTCGCCCTCGGCGCCACGACCTTGAGAGCGAGGCTCTTCTCCACCGGGACCCTGACTACCTCGCAGTCCCTTCCGCGGCCGACGAGGAACTTGGCTACCCTTTCTGGTGACCCGACGGTGGCCGACAGCCCCACCATCTGGATTTCGTTTTCTACCGCGTCGCGTAGCCTCTCGAGCCCCACGCTCAGCTGGCTTCCCCTCTTGTCCTCGGCGAGTTCGTGGACCTCGTCCACAACGACCCACCTGAGCTTCGAAAGGTTCTGCCTGATCCTCCTTCCGACCAGCAGTATCTGCAGAGTCTCCGGCGTGGTGATGAGGATCTCCGGTGGTGCGAAGCTAAGATTGGTCCTCTCGGCCTGGGTACTGTCCCCGTGCCTCACTCCCAGCCTTATGTCAAAGCGCTTGCACCACCACTGCATTCTATCGAGCATGTCCCTGTTCAGCGCGCGCAGCGGGGTGATGTACAACAGCTTGGTCCCTTTCTCCCGTACACCGCCCTCCCTTACCAGGGCATCGAGTATGGGAAGCAGGGCGGCTTCGGTCTTCCCGGTGCCCGTCGGCGCCATGAGCAGCGCGTTCTTGCCCGCCTTCACGATTGGGACCAGTTTCATCTGAGGGTCGGTCGGAGTCTCGAACCCTCTCTCTTTCAGCGCCTGGATCAGCGGGGGGGAGAAGAGCTCGAAGACATTCTGTTCGCTCAAGTGTCGTCCTCCATGTCGTTCTGCGAGAAGGTGATCATCAACGAATTCCCTAGTTTGGAGAAGGCACTTCACCAGGTCTCTCCTCCAATAAGCTTGCGGTCATTCGGCTAGATCTGGGCCGGCCCCTCTCTCTTCGATGGAGCCGACTGCCCTGTCAGGATGCGGTCCACATCCTATCTGCCTCTAAGGAGGAATCAGCGTAGAATGTCTTTCCGCATGCCGAGGGGAAAGGGTCAGAGGCCACTGAAAGAATAGGTTCTGTTGGTCAGAAGACCGCCCACGCCAGAAACCCAGTTCATGACCGAATCATAGTGAGTGCTGTTTTCGAAAGTCGGACAATGGAAGGTCATACCCGGACCACCTATGGGGCAAGGTTCGCCAAACGCCTTCTGAACAGTCACACCGACAATGGGAACGAAGATGAGAGAGGCGAGAACCGCAACTACCCCAACGAGAACCAATTTACGCCGTGTTCTCATGACATAATCAAATGATGGTGTCCCCCTTACGCGTTTTGGCGATTACTTCAAGCACCAGCGATTTGACAGCGGGAATCTCAACACCAGCTAAGTTACTAGTTCCAGCGCGCGCTCGAAGAAGCCGTCCACAATAACAAGATGGAGCGGATGAACGGCGAAGTAAGAGACCGAGAGCGAGTGATGAGAGGTCTCAAGAACACAGACACGGCGATAGTCAAGGGCTTACAGATTTACCACAACTTCATCCGACCTCATGAAGGATTGAACGGAGCAACGCCAGCCGACAGAGCGGGGATATTGGTCGATGGCGATAACAAGTAGATGACAATCATTCAGAACGGGAGCCATTCTGAATATGTAAATAATCCAAAGGAGTCCAACCAAAGTGTCGAATGAAGTTCAAGGCCATCGCAATCCTGATGGTGTTGTTAGGCATTGTAATAGTGGTCTCTTGGTTCTTTTTTGTTCCAACTGTCTATTCGTCCGAAGAGCATCTTGTATGCGTTACGCAACCTTGCATTCGATTTTCGGTGTCTACGTATGAATCTCCAAGTTGTGCGGTTTTTGGAGTCGGGACGAACCTCGACAATCTCACCCGAGAGTTTGGAAGTTGGTCTTATCACTTCAATTGCACCCCTGTATGGATTCCTCCAAAGTGATTCCTCTACTCAGGCCCGAGCCTTCGCTATAGCGCGCACGGAATGAGGAGAAACAATCATGACTTCGAGAAGAATCTGGCACTGGCTTGAATGGTTCCTGTTTTCGACTGTCTTGGGATTCGTTGTAGTTCTTGTGTCGGCTTTTCTCTACGCGGCGGCTGTGGGTGAACTCGGATGCCTCTCGAACTCTCAACCCCCGCACTGTAACGACCTCTTCGGCACTATCGTGGTATTCGGGACGGGGGTCTTAGTCTACGTCGTTATGTTCTTCATCTACAGAAAGTCTGAGCATGAGAACAGAAAGAGCAATGTCCAGTTAGTTACCAGAAAGGAGAAACAGAGCGAATGATGTCCACTCAAGTTACGCGCGCGCGCGATACTCCAGCCGACAGAGCGGGAATCAAGATTGAAGGCGACAACAAGTGGGTGACGATTATCCAGAACGCTAGTCATGACAAGAGCAACAAGAGTGCGGGGAAATCGAGTTGACAGAGGCAAGCCATCCGTGGCCTATGTGGGAGACCAAGAGGAAACGTTTCATCGTGTGGTTCATTGCTGGTCTCATGTCCTATGGCACCATCTACGGAATACTCAAGATATGGGTCAACGGACAGGTTGCAGGCATCTTCGAAGTCATTGCCATCATCAGCGAATGCGTTATCATCGCTTGGTGGGGAGCCAAAGTTCGAAAAGAATACCAAAAGTGGAGGAAGCTGAATCCGATTCAGAACGCAAGTCATCCCCAGTCAGTTAACAGCCAGAACTCGGAGAAATCGGAGAAATGAGCATCCCCAGAGAAGTTACCAGTTCCCGCTGCACGGCTCTGGTAACTTCAGTGGACACGAGGACGCCGAGTCCTCTCATGTCCAGCGAGTTAACAGGGCGGGATATTCGATGAAGCTTGCACCTCAGACGAGAGGTTGTGAGCGAGAGTTTCTACGAAGAACTTCCCGCACTAAGCCTATTAACATTCATGACCTTTGGTGTGATATTGATAACAGCCGATGATGCGAGTATCGGCCTCCTCGCTTTCTGTCTTCTAATGTGGGCAACCCTACCATGGGCGTTCTCGGAGCCTATCGAGAAGTTTACGAAGAAACCCGAGTTCACCCATCAATATTCCCACGAAGAACTGGAATCGCCGAGAAACTGGCTTTCATCTGGGGCGACTGACTATTCCATCTCAGGCTTCTTCTACCTTCTGACCATCCTGATAGACTTGGCGAAACCTTCTGTCGCCTACCTGACTGATTTCCTCTCAGGAGCAATCTTCGTTCTTGGCACTCTCTTCTTCGTGTTCGCCCTCTACTATACGAGACTTGTAATCAACTTTGTCCTGAAGCCTGACAGGCTGCCGAATACTTTCATTGATGGATTGGAACTAAAGACACCCAACGCCATTTTCTTTTCAGTGATATGGTTTGGGTTCGACCTTCTATTACTCTCGTTGTTTAGCGCATCCGAGTTGTTGAATCCTTCTTCTCTGACGGCCTTCGGTAAGGTGTTGTATGCCACTACGTTATTCAGCCTGATTGGAATGACAATGCTAATTGTCGTCAGGAAGAGAGAGCGTTCGAACCTAAACGGAATTGCGACGCTGATGATGTTCTCTCCCATAGTCGTGATACTCTATGTCGCGTTTGGAGGTTTACTTTGAAGCCAAATACTCGCTCACGATGTATCGGATTGTCTCTGGAATCGAATCCAGCATCCGCTTCTTTCGTTCTTTCTCCAGCGCGGTCTCCATCTCGGCCGTCATCGCCACGTTGTATCTCTTCATCATACGCTCTCCCCACTGAGGCATCCGTATTTAACCATGTGCTAATAGGTGTCAATAGGGCAAGTGTTTATATTGCTCTCAATCTACACCTATGGACACATGAGTCCCCATTGGAAAGCGGTCTGTCGGATTCGCAAGCGGAGAGGCTGGTAAAGACGGTCTCTCCCATTTTTGATTATCGCATGATGAGAGGTCAGGCAATCGCCCAAGTCGAGGCGAACGTCAGGAGGATTGACCAACACGAATACCGCGTAAGGTCTCAATCGGGAGATTGGGAGTATACGGTCATCCAGACCGAAGCGGGCTGGAATTGCTCCTGTCCTGACTTCCAGTTTCGAGGCGTGAAGTGCAAACACGCCTTCGCGGTCGAACTCTCGTTACAGATTAGGCGACGAATAGAGAACGCGAGGCGCGTCGTGCCTCTCGACTACCAGTCGTGCCTATGCGGTTCTCAGGAAATCATCAAGCATGGACTCCTTCACAACAAGAGCGGAGACATCCAGAGATGGACATGCAAGAGTTGCGGGAAGCGGTTCGTCAAGAACATCGGCTTTGAGAAGATGAAGGCGAGTCCAGAGTCGATAACGCTCGCCATGCAAGTCTATTTCGGGGGCGCGTCTCTGAGGAACACCCAAAAGGTTCTCTCCCTCCAAGGTGTGAAGGTCTCTCATGTTGCCATCTTGAAGTGGATTAGGAAATACGTCAAACTGATGGACGACTATCTCAAGGACTTCACGCCGAGAGTGGGTGAGACTTGGAGAGCCGACGAGATGTATATCAAATTCAAGGGCAAGATGCAATACCTCTTCTCCCTGATGGATGACCAAACGAGGTTCTGGATTGCACAAGAGGTAGCGGATTCGAAAGAGAGGCACAATCCAAGAGGGCTCTTCATTCAGGGGCGAAATGTCGCAAACAAGGTTCCCGCGACTCTGATAACTGATGGCCTTCCCTCCTATCATTACGCCTTTCAGAAAGACTATGCGTGGAGAACGACCCCAGAAAAGAAGCCTATCCACATCAAAGAGATTACGCTCGAAGGGGCAATCCACAACAACAAAATGGAGAGAATGAATGGAGAAGTCCGAGACCGAGAGCGGGTGATGCGGGGTCTCAAGAACACGGACACGGCGATAATCAAGGGACTCCAAATCTACCACAATTTCATCAGACCACATGAGGGGTTGAACGGCGCGACTCCTGCCGACAGAGCGGGAATCAGAGTCGAAGGGATGGACAAGTGGAGGACGATTATCCAGAATGCGAGCCATGTCCAGTCAGTTAACAAGGAGAAAAGGCGAGAGGCCTAATGTCCACCAGAGTTACCAGTTCCCGCTGCACGGAACTGGTAACTTCTCAAGGGATGCGGGTCCGACTCCTTCCATCCCTCGCGGGTTAACAGCGAGCGTGGAGGCTCGGAAATGGTTAAGTCGTTTCTCTTGGCTTTTGCGTCCACGGCTCCACTCGACCAAATATGGGTGTGGTTCTGGGCTAATCTCGACGCTATTGCCTCGCTCGTCATCCTCGGCGGGGCTGTCTTGGGTGTCATAGCGTACTTGGCCAAACAACTCTTGTTCACCCCGAACCTTCACATCGACCCAGTAACAATCAAGACGGATGAGCCTCCCCTATTCGCTCATGGGCTCTATTGGGACATACGCAACGATGGCCGTTCTACTGCCGAAGAACTCAGCATCGGTATCATGATTCAGAGTGCCGACTATCGGTCTCTCCACGTGAGAGACGCAGTGTTATCCCGCCACTCACGTCTTCTCTTTGGCTACGAATACAAAGAAGGAACCGACCCACCGGTATTCCACTTCAGGACAGCGTATTTTCCTTGGGTTGACAATCCTGCAATGCACATCGATGAAGGGCCTGACCTAAAACTCGAATGGAAGAGACACTACATAGTCGAAATCGCATATCGATACAAGGATTCCAGTAGCCATACCAGTAGATGGGGCCTCGGAGTCTTCTCCCAACAGGAAGGCGGCATTGAATTGTTCGAATTGGTAGACATCTTCCATCGAGCGTTAAGGCGACTAAGATTTTGACATATACTCGCTCACGATGTATCGGATTGTCTCTGGAATCGAGTCCAGCATCCGCTTCTTTCGTTCCTTCTCCAGCGCGGTCTCCATCTCAGCCGTTATAGCCACGTTGTATTTCTTCATCATCGGCTCTTCCTTTTAGTCCTTCGTATTTAACCATGCGCCGATGTGTGCCAATAGAGGGATTGTTTATATGGGTGCCAATGTACGCCAATGGAGAGCGACATGACAACCGCGAAGTGGAAAGCCGTGTGTCGGATTCGCAGGCGCAGAGGGTTCTAGAAATGAACCCCTCGGTTTTTGATTATCGCATGATGAGAGGTCAGGCAATCGCCCAAATCGAGAGCAACGTCCGAAGGATAAGCCAGTATGAATATCGCGTCAGGTCTCAGTCGGGAGATTGGGAATACACCGTCATTCAGACAGAGACAGGCTGGAATTGCTCCTGTCCTGATTTCCAGTTCAGAGGCGTGAAGTGCAAACACGCCTTCGCGGTTGAACTCTCGTTACAGATTAGGCGACGAATAGAGAACGCGAGGCGCGTCGTGCCTCTCGACTACCAGTCGTGCCTTAGCTGTGGCTCTGAGGAGTTAGTGAAGGATGGCCTACGCAAGAACAAGAGCGGAGACATCCAGATATTCGAGTGCAAGTCATGCGGAGGGAAGTTCAGCAAGAACCTTGGCTTTGAGAGGATGAGGGCAAGCCCAGAGTCAATCACGCTCGCCATGCAAGTCTACTTCGGGGGCGCATCTCTGAGGAACACCCAGAAGGCTCTCGCGCTCCAAGGCGTGAAAGTCTCACACGTTGCCATCCTGAAATGGATTAGGAAATATGTCGCCCTGATGGACAGCTATCTCAAGGACTTCACGCCGAGAGTGGGTGAGACTTGGAGAGCCGACGAGATGTATATCAAATTCAAGGGCAAGATGCAATACCTCTTCTCCCTGATGGACGATGAGACCCGCTTCTGGATTGCTCAGGAGGTCGCTGACTCAAAAGAGAGGCACAACCCAAGAGGGCTTTTCATTCAGGGAAGGAACGTCGCCAACAAGGTTCCGGCGACTCTGATAACTGACGGATTGCCTTCTTACCATTACGCCTTCCGGAAGGACTACGCGTGGAGGACTACCCCGAACAAAACCCCCGTTCATGTCAAGGAGATAACTCTCGAAGGAGCAATCCACAACAACAAGATGGAGCGATTGAACGGAGAGGTTAGGGATAGAGAACGGGTGATGCGAGGACTCAAGAATACCGACACGGCCATAATCAAGGGGATGCAGATTTACCATAACTTCATCCGACCCCATGAAGGCTTGGACGGCGCTACGCCAGCCGACAAAGCGGGGATATTGATCGAGGGCGAGAACAAGTGGAACACGCTAATACAGAACGCTAGCGCGGAGAAAAGAGGCAGGTAAGACAGAAATAGAGCTAGCCTTAGGTTGGAGGTCAGTTGCCCCCAACAAAGCAAGACCCTTTTTACAAAACCATTAGTGGCTACTTGGGCATTCTAGACAACACAGTTGTTTTCATAGAAGGAACTGCCGAGATTGAAAGGGATACTGGCATGAAGGTAACAGACTTGGCCAAAGTGTGGGGAAACAAACAGATGATGGAATCAGCCACTAAGCAACTTGGGGCAGAAAAGATGGCTAAGTTCGCCATATTGCTAGTCAGGTTGTCTGGATATGACATTGCGGGAGCCATGAATCTGCCTTGGGAGGCTAAGCTAAAGTCTGCTACGGAGTTAAAGAGTATCATCATGGAGCTTAGACCCATATTCGAAGAGCTAGATGCTCCCAAAGGCTAAAAGGAAGCTTCGAACTACTCCTATCCGAGGCATGGCAATCTCCACAAAGAATCTAGCGGTAGCGTCCCTGTTTCAGACAACAACAGGGAGTTTCACAGGTGTGGGTGCCATTACAGGAACTGTTCATGCAGGTAGAGAGATGAATCTCGCTATTGCGGACTATTTTCTGGCATTGATGCAAAAAGAGAGAAACAGGTTGTCGTCGGGAGTGGAGAGAGAATCAAACATCGCATTGATTGGAGTATTCCTAATCGGAATCTTCTTGTTTGCCTCCCCACTGTTGGCGCTATTTGGTGTTCCTGTTGTCTTCTACGGATGGTATACTCATCGTCAAGACAAGCGCGAGCTAAAGAAGATCATAAAGAATCTAGAACTGGCTCGGGATGCGTTCATCCAAATCCGAATCTGACATCTGGAGATGACCTGAGAGCTGGAGTCTAGAGAACGACTTCAGTTCTTTGTTGAAGGGGCGCTGATTTTATTGGCGATAATCCTGCCGTCAAGTAGCTTTGCAGCATGGGTCAAGGTTCCTGAAGGCTACGAAATTGGTCTCAACTACATTGCTCCTCTTGTTTCGCAATTCAATTCTTTTGAAATCACTCTTGTAGAATTGGTGGTTCTCTATCTGATTTACCTATTTTACGTAAACTCGCCAAAAATGGACAGGAAGCCAACCTATCTGAGGATGTTCGAAGAAGGGATGGTGCGTAGACAAATCAATCCCTCGACAGTTAACAGTGAGAACTTGAGAAGATGACCATCCCTTATGAAGTTAACAGAACCCGCTGCACGGAACTGTCAAGTCTCCGTCGGGTTGGTTGGATTTTCTTCTCTGTAAAGTTTCGTCGGATAGGTTCATTCTCGCCAAGATTCCCCTGACTTCAGCGACTAATGCCATCGTCTCGGCATCAATCGGAATGCCACTTCTCTGAGCAAGCTGAGTTAGTCTCAATAGAAGATTCTCGTTGGCATCGAGCAGTCTGTCATTCAGACCCTTCAGCCTCAGGAGTTCATTTAGCTTCTCCAGTTGTAGGATGAGAATGCTGTCTTCCATGATGGCTCACTTGTTGCCCTCCGCGAACTTTCTCCAGTCTTCCAATTCCTTCACGCGTTGGCTAAGATTGAAGAGAGTGCCATCTCGGTCTTTCGCCTCGGATTTGACCGTCTCGATTTCCTGAGTTACAAGCTTGTCAAGTTGCTGGCGTATTAGTTGCATCTCTTTCCTGTCTGCGTCCCGGCTCTCCTTCAGAACCTCCATTTCTTTCTCTAAGGACTCGACCTTCTTTGTCGGCGTCCCTGCAGAGGGAGTAATTCCGAGTTCACGCCTCACAATGAGTCTCTTTGTATCTTGGTCGAGCCACTGCGCTCCTCTTCTAACATAATCGCAGTTTTCGCACTTGTAGTCGCGCTTTTGAGTTGGCACGCCGACTGGCATGTGTCCAAATGGGTAGTTCCTGTTACCACATTCGGGGCAATCCCAAAAGCAGGTGTAGGTCTCGGTCGTTGTTTACCCAACTTCCTTTATCAGAGCCTCGGCTCTTTTGTCTGGTTTGGCCTTTTGCTCGATTGGGATGTAGATTCCCTTGTCTGTGACGGCCAAGTCCAAGGTGTCACCTTTCCCAATTCCGAAGCCATCGCATAGCGGCTTAGGGAGGACGAGAACCAGACTGTTCCCGACCTTCATTACGCTTGAGGTGAACTTGAGCATGGTGAGGGTTTACCAGCGTCTATACTTAAGCATTAACTCCCGTCTAAACGGCTATATACCAGTCTATGGTATGGTATATACATGAGTCAAACCGAACTCCGCGCAGAAATGGGCGAAGAGGAATATTTCGAAACGCTCCGAGCCCGACAGAATGAGAGGGAGTGGATGGACAGATGATGCTGGACGAAAGAGAACAGCGTGGCAGACTCATCTGCGACCTTGGGACTGAGGTTCGCAGAATAGACCAGAACGAATACGCAGTCAAGTCGCAGTCGGGGCGCGGAGAATACAGAGTCCGAGCTTTAGAGTCGGGCTGGTCTTGCTCATGCCCCGATTACACTTTCAGACAGGCCAAATGCAAGCATGTCTTCGCGGTCGAGTTCTCCAAGAAGCTCAGGACTGCGGTAGAACTTGGAGTCCTCGCAGACTTCAACACGACAGACGCTTGTATCTTCTGCGGTTCGAAGCACATCATCAAGGACGGTCTGAGGCACAACAAGGGCGCGGACATCCAGAAGTTCAACTGCCTAGACTGCCTGAGATACTTCACGGTGAATCTTGGCTTCGAGAGAATGAAGCATGACCCGAAAGCGATAACGACAGCGATGAACCTATACTTCAACGGGGAGAGCCTTCGCAACACGGCAGAGTCCCTAAGGCTCTTGGGCGTTCAAGTCTCGCATCAGACGGTATACAATTGGATTGCCAAATACATCGGTCTGATGGACAAGTATCTCGACAAGCTCACCCCGCGAGTCTCGGACACTTGGCGGGCTGACGAGTTATGGGTGAAATTCAGGGGCAACATGAAGTTCGTGTTCGCCATGATGGACGACGACACGCGGTTCTGGATTGCTCAGGAAGTCGCGGACACCAAGAAGAAGCACGACGCGAAAGGGCTATTCTTCGAGAGCATGCGAAGAGCAGACAAGGTTCCTGAGACTCTGATAACCGATGGCCTTCATTCATATCACAAAGCTTGGGAGAGAGTGTTCAACAGTCGGAAGTGGTCTGACATGACCCCGAAGCATGTCAAAGAGATTCGGTTAGCGGGACGAGTCCACAATAACAAAATGGAGAGGATGAATGGAGAGATACGCGACCGAGAGAAGGTGATGCGCGGACTCAAACGGACTGACACCCCCATTCTGAGAGGATACCAGCTATTCCACAACTACATTCGGCCTCATGAGGCGTTGAAGGGTCGGACTCCCGCAGAGTTAGCGGGAATCAAAGTGAAAGGGGACAACAAGTGGATAACGATAATACGGAACGCAAGCAAGTCAGAACATCCGACCGTATGATTTTGCGCGGTTCGCTTATATCAAAGGGGAAAGAACAGGAGAACCCGTGTTAGACGGCCAAACACAGGAGGTCGAAACCACACGGCACGACGAAGGGCGAGGAGGAGACGAATCAAAATCGGCGTCTCTGGAAGATACTCGCCAATCTACGGGTCTGTCGAGTGGTAAGATACCGATGTAAAAAACAGCGCAGGGGACGAGTTCTAGCTCGTCCCCCACCCCTCTTTTTTGGAGAGGGCTTCATCACAACTAGTTGCTCAGGATATACTACAAATATTGCGTTATAAGCTTTCAGGAGTCCAAACTCATGAGACAACTGATATGTAACATGATATTATAACAAGAGTCCGTATGCTAAACAACGAGAGTTTCACCTCTTTACCTAAAGAGCAACTGGATTTGACATTCATCTTGTCATATATACCGCAATCACTTAATAGAAGATAAGAAATAGGGGGTTTGGGTAAGCATGAGAGGGCAATCCGTGAGCGAATTTGAATATGTAATGTCGGTCAGCAAAGACCTTGAAGCAGGAAAATGGATTGCCGTAGTAGGTAACGAGATTGTCGCCAAAGGCACGAATGCCAAAGAGGTCTTTGAGCAAGCGAAACAGAAATACCCAAACAAGGAACCATTCATAATGAAGGTTCCTTCCGACGCAATCATGTTGATGTGAGGACGAGGTGTTTCGACCTCACGGCCAGAGTGCTATCGTCTGTAGCTATCTAACCTTCACCGACCCAAGACTGAAACGGCCATTCAGACTACCGTTGGTTCATATTCGGTTGAGCCATAAGGGAAGGTCATTCCGAACTGACGCGCTAATTGATTCAGGTGCTACTACGACATTCATGCCAATAGACCTGATGAACATTCTGGGCTTCAACTTGGAACCTGTGAGCGAAACCCCACCACCACAGCAGGAACAGGCCGGACAACAAGAAACCGGAGTGATTGGAGTAATTCAGCAGGAGATGCAGTTAATGCAACATGAAACACAAATAGGAAAGGAAGAGACTCAGGTCACGAAGGAAGAGATTCAGGTAACACAGATGGAAGTGCAGGCACCTCAACAAGGAGCAAAAGTGAAGAAACACCAAGCCGTCGGAGCAGGAGGCATGTTTGGGACATACGAAGTTACGATTGACAAGATTGAGGTCCTCAAGGGGCGTTACCCATTCTGTTCGTTTGAGAACTGGAAGGTGCTGGTTCCAGACAAGGAAGGTGCAATTCCTCATGCCGTCTTAGGCAGGGACAGCATCTTTCGTAAGTTCGATGTCACCTACCGAGAAACGAAAGAACAGATAGTGTTTCGGAAACCCAAGAAGTAACAACCGACGAAAATTTACAGCCCCCAAATCATGGTTCACCCGACGAGAACTTTACAGTTCCCGCTGCACACCCTTAAATATCCGAATATAACATAAGTAATAACGCAATGATAAGCCCCTACGAGATGGTCTCGAAGTCGGCCCTACCCGCTCTCAGAGCCATGGTGGCCAGAAGGCTACAATCGGACTACCACATGACCCAGCAAGAGGTTGCGAAGGCTCTGGGCATAACCCAGGCATCGGTTAGCAACTATGCTAGAAAGACTCGTGGGATGATGGTGAACTTCGAAGACGATCCCAGTGTGGCGAGGGCTGCCGACGGCATCGCCCGGGAACTCTCGGGGAATGACCCCAACCAGCGTGAAGCCATGAAATCCATGACGAAGGTGCTCGATTACATCAGGCTCAACCGCATGATGTGCTCTTTGCACAGCGATCTCGAGCCTGGATTCCAGGTCGAAGGATGCTACGCGTGCGACGGAACACTCCTCGAAAAGGGTTATGACAGGCTCAAGGTAACGGCCAGCAGCTGAATTGTTAGTCGATGCAAAGCCAGCGTGGCTGGTTGTGGGGCCACCCGGTGGTCAGAGCCACGCGAATTTGAAGGACCTATTCGGGAAGTTGAATCTCCACACGGTCTGCGAGGAAGCCCACTGCCCGAACGTATACGAGTGCTGGGCGGGCGGGACAGCCACTCTAATGCTAATGGGGGGCGTCTGCTCGCGGGCCTGCCGCTTTTGCATGGTCACCCCTGGCAAGCCAAATGGAGTTCTCGATAGGCTCGAGCCTCAAAATGTCGCCTTCGCACTATCTGAGATGGGCCTGAAGTACGTGGTCCTGACTTCAGTCGATCGGGACGACCTTCCTGACGGGGGCGCAGCCCACTTTGCCGAGACGATCAGGCTCGTGAAAGGGCGAGTTCCGGACCTCTTGGTCGAAGTTCTCATCCCCGACTTCGGGGGCGACCTGGACGCACTCAGGACGGTGGTGGCGGCGAGGCCAGACGTCATCGGGCACAATATCGAGACGACGCTCTCGCTCACCCCTGCCGTCAGGGACCCTCGTGCCAACTACTGGCAATCCCTTTCAGTCCTGAGGAACGTGAAGAAACTGAGCCCGGGCACATTCACGAAATCGTCGATCATGGTGGGGCTGGGTGAGACCGAGGAAGAGGTCATGGGCGCGATGGCTCATCTTCGAAGGGCAGGAGTCGACTTCCTTACGGTTGGGCAGTACTTGCGACCGTCGAGCAGGCATCTCCCAGTGATCGAATACGTGAAGCCTTCACAATTCGAACGCTATAGGGCCCTGGGCGAGGAGCTCGGGTTCAAGTACCTGGCGTCGGGCCCGCTGGTGAGAAGCAGCTACAGGGCCGGCGAGTTCTTTATTCGTTCCGCGATTGAGAAGCGCGCTCTCTCTACCGCTGGAGTCGAAAGGGTTTGACTGAGTCGGAGTTCCTGAAAAGCTCTGGCGCCGACGTAATCCCGAGGATCTTCAGCGAGGCAGACTTCAAGTTTTCGAACGCCGAGGAGGTGTTGTACCAGAGGCTCACTCCGGACGGGACGATCAAAGGGAAGGAGCCAGGCATCAGTCCCAACTTGCTAAGGAAGCTGTACGAGCAGATGATTTTCGGCAGAGTCTTCGACGAGAAGGCGAGCAATCTCTCCACTCTTAAGGAGATTGGAACCTATGCACCAGGAAAGGGGCAGGAGGGAGCCCAGGTTGGATTCGTCAACGCCCTGGAAGCGGGAGACTGGTACGTCCCAATGTACAGAGACTCCACAGGGATGCTGGCGTTCGGAATGCCCCCAGAACAGCTCCTACAATATTGGGGAGGAGACGAACGCGGTATGCAGATACCAGAGACGCTGAACATGCTACCACTAGCGGTCCCAGTGGCCACTCAGCTTCCGCACGCCGTCGGACTTGCGATGGCCCGCTGGCTGCAGGGCGAGAGGTCAGTTGCCCTCACCTGCACAGGAGACGGGGGGACTTCAAAGGCTGACTTCCATGAGGCGCTCAACTTCGCTGGAATCTACGACCTTCCGGTCGTCTTCTGCGTAGAGAACAACCAGTGGGCCATCTCGGTTAAGCGAGACCAACAGACGGCCTCCATGACGATTGCTCAGAAGGCGATCGCCTACGGCTTCGAGGGGATTCTGGTCGACGGAAACGATGCCATCGCCTCCTATGAAGCGACGAAATATGCTGTCGAGAAAGCAAGGAGAGGAGGAGGGCCCACGCTGCTGGAATTCTCCACTTACAGGCTTGGCCCTCACACCACTTCGGAACTCGTGTCCAACAAGCTGAAAGCTCCTGAGGAGGTCGTAGAGTGGGAGAAGAGGAGCCCGATCAGCCGCTTCGAAAAGTACCTTCAGTCCAGAGGGCTCCTTGATGACTCAACGAAGACAGCTGTCGCCCAACAGGCCCAGAAGAAGATGGCCGACGCTGTCGCAACCTACCGCGCGATTCCTGCGGTCGAACCTTCGGTAATGTTCGACTACATGTATTCGTCTCCGACACCTACGCTCGTCGAGCAACGGGCAGAGGCCTTTGGCGGCCTCGGGAGACCAGCAGAGCCTACAATGCCAGAACCCAGCGTCACGGGAGGCAAGCCCGGCGTCAACATCAGGAACGCGCTAAGCATGGCGCTGCGCGAGGGCATGAAACGAGACGACAAAGTCGTCGTCTTCGGCGAAGACGTGGGCGAGAACGGAGGAGTCTTCCAAGTCACTCGCGGGCTCCAGGACGAGTTCGGCCCAGACAGGGTCTTCGACACTCCCCTCGCAGAACTGGGAATCGCTGGAATCTTCGTCGGACTCTCGATAGGAGGGATGGTTCCCGTCGCTGAGTTCCAGTTCGATGGCTTCACCCTCCCGGCTTTGGACCAGATATTCGGGCACGTTGCCAGGATGCGGAACAGGACCAGGGGCAGATACGCTCCCAGGGGCGTCATCCGTTTCCCGTACGGAGCAGGAATTCGCGCGCCGGAGCACCACTCCGATTCACCCGAGACTTACTACGCACACACTCCGGGTCTCAAGGTGGTTATCCCGTCAAATCCGTTCGATGCGAAGGGTCTCCTCTGCTCGGCTTTGCGAGAACCGAACCCGGTAATATTCATGGAGCCCAAGAGGCTCTACGACTCGCCTAAGATGGAGGTGCCCGCAGAAGAGTATGCCGTCCCCATCGGAAAGGCCAAGGTCGTCAGGGAAGGGACCGACGTGACTCTGGTCTCCTATGGGGCCATGATGGTCCCAACTTTACAGGCAGCCGATGAACTGCAGAGTAGACATTCCGTTTCTGCAGAAGTGATCGACCTTCGCACCGTCTCTCCACTCGATTTTCCCTCCATCCTGGGCTCTGTCCAGAAGACCGGCAGAATCGCCATAGTTCACGAGGCCCCCAGGACTCTCGGCCTTGGAGCCGAGATAGCCGCCACCGTCGCCGACAAGGCCCTCGACTATCTCAAGGCCCCCGTGAAGCGGGTCACAGGCTTCGACACTGTGGTCCCTCTCGCGAAGCTGGAGGACTACTACATTCCGAGCAAGGAACGGATCGTCAGTGCTGCCGCGAACCTGGTCAGGTACTAGAAGCGCGAAAACACTAATAGTGTCCGCCAGTCGAGTCGCCCTGACAACGCCATTGGTCTTTGAATTCAAGCTTCCCGACCTCGGCGAAGGGGTAGCTGAAGGCGAGATTCTGAAGTGGATGGTCAAAGAGGGCGACCAGATCCAGGAAGACCAGCCACTCGTCGAAGTCATGACCGACAAGGTCAACGTCCAGATACCGGCCCCTAGGAGCGGCAAAGTCTCTAGGATTTCAGCCAAGGAAGGCGAAGTCGCTAAGGTCGGCCAGACTATCATGGTGATAGACGACGGATCGCCCGGGACGGTCGCACAGGCTGCCCCCCAGAGCTCGCCGCCTCCCGTGAAGACCGCCCAAGTCCAGCAGGTGCAGCCCACGCAGGCTTCGCCTGGCGTGATCGCCACCCCTGCAACGAGGCGATTGGCCAGGGAACTCGGTGTCGACATTTCAACTGTCACAGGCTCGGGGCCTCAGGGAAGGGTGACAGACGATGACCTGAGACGTGCGGCCGTAGCTCCAAAGGGTTCCGTCACAACGATGGCCCAGGCTCAGCTGTCAACTGCCCATGGCGCAAGGGAAGAGGTCGTTCCGCTTCGGGGAATGAGGAAGATAATCGCCGAAAGGATGGTGAAATCGCAGCAGACTGCGGCACAGGTCACGCACGTGGACGAGGCCGATATGACTGAACTCGTCCTGCTCCGCGAGGCCTTCAAGGGAAGTGCAGAGAAGAGAAGTGTTCACCTGACCTATCTTCCCTTCGTGATCAAGGCGCTCGTGCCCGCTCTGAAGGAGTTCCCATACGTGAATTCGTCGCTCGACGAGCAAGCGGGGAATATCGTGCTGAAGAAGTACTACAACATCGGCATCGCAACGGACACCGAGCAGGGCCTGGTCGTCCCCGTGCTGAAGGATGTCGATAGCAAGGACATCTTCGAGCTCGCTGGCGAGATTGAGAAGCTGGCGATGAAGGCCAGAAGCGGACAGCTTGCCCTCGACGAGGTCCACGGCTCGACCTTCACGATAACCAACGTCGGTGCGATCGGGGGGCTCTTCGCTACACCGATAATCAACCTCCCCGAGGCGGCTATTCTGGGCCTCCACAAGATTACAAAGCGGCCCGTACTTAGAGACGGAAAGGTGGAGGCGAGAGACATCACCTATCTCTCTCTGACCTTCGACCACAGAATCATCGACGGGGCCTACGCGGCACGGTTCACGAGCAGAGTAATCGAGACCCTCCAAGACACGAAGAAGCTTCTCTCAGAAGTCCTCTGAGCTCAGGTTCCCACTCAGCAAGGTTTAAGCCACAAAGTAGAGTCGGCGAAATCCACCATGCTCGAGACAGATGTCACCGTCATTGGCAGCGGCCCGGGGGGCTACACATGCGCAATCAGGGCCGGCCAGCTCGGCCTGAAGACCATCATCGTAGAGGCCGACAGGATTGGCGGCGAGTGCCTGAACTATGGTTGCATCCCATCAAAATCGCTGATTACTATCTCCAAGCTCATCGATAGGGTCAGGGATGCCGAGAAGTTCGGGCTGAAAGCCTCGGGGCTGGCCGTCGACTTCGCACAGATGCAGAAGTGGAAAACGGACGTCGTGTCCAGACTAGTCGGAGGAGTCGAGATGCTTCTGAAGGGAAACCACGTCACGACAATAATGGGTGCAGCCGAGGTCGTCGGTGCGAACAGAGTCCGGGTCAGGAAGGCAGACGGTCAGGAAGAGATCTCGACGAAGAACCTCGTGATAGCGACAGGCACCGAAACCATTCAGCTGCCCGGGCTGGAGTTCGACAGGGAAGCGGTAATCGGTTCGAGGGAGAGCCTCGAGCTGACGAGCGCCCCGAAGAGGCTCATGATCGTGGGAGGGGGCGCAATAGGGCTGGAGTTCGCTTCGATGTTCCAGAAGCTCGGAAGCGAAGTGACAATCGTCGAAGTGATGGACCAGTTGATGCCAGGAAGCGACCCCGAGATCGTGCGGGTAGTCCACCGGAAGCTCGAGGGGAGGGGCGTCAGAATCTACCTAAAGTCCAAAGTCGCCCGTGTCTCGAAGAGCGCATCGGGTGTGCGGGTCGAGCTGGAGACGCCGGACGGGATGACGTCAGCCGATGTCGACAGGGTCTTGGTCAGCGTAGGACGAAAGGCCAGGACCGCGAGGATGAATCTCCAGGCGATAGGGGTCAAGACAGACCAGAGGGGCTTCATCCTGACCGACAACAGAATGCAGACGTCGGCTCCTTGGGTCTACGCCATAGGCGATGTGCGCGGCCCGCCCCTGCTTGCCCACAAGGCGTCGAAGGAGGGTATCGTAGCCGCCGAGTGCCTCGCCGGTCTGCCGAGTGCAGCAGACTGGAAGGTGATCCCCGATGCCGTCTTCTGCGACCCCGAGGTTGCAAGCGCCGGCCTCACGGAGGCGAAGGCCTTGCAGGCAGGCTATAACGTGAAAAGGACCAGGTTCCAATTCGCGGCACTGGGCAGGGCCCTCTCCTCCGGAGAGGGGGAAGGGTTCGTAAAGGTCGTCTCAAAGGCAGATGACGGTCTCGTCCTCGGCGTCCAGATAGTCGGGCCCGAGGCTTCAAATCTGATCAGCGAGGTTGCTCTCGCCATCGAGATGGGTGCCACGGTGGAAGACATCGCTCTGACGATTCATCCTCATCCCACGTTCTCTGAAGCGATAATGGAGGCGTCCGAGTCGGCAGCCGGGAAGCCGATTCATCAGCTGAGGACATGACAGGAGTATTCCTCGACCCCGGCAGCATGGAGTACGGAGCGGCGCTCGAGCTCCAGAGGTTCCTCGCCGCTCGCAGGGCCAGGGGCGAGGTCCCTGACGTCCTGATCCTTCTTGAGCACGACCGCGTAATCACCCTGGGGCGAAAGACTTCCCCGGAGAACTTCAGGTCCCAGGACGTCCCCGTCTTCGAGGTCGAGCGGGGTGGTGATGCCACCTACCATGGCCCCGGCCAGCTGGTGGGCTATCCAATCATCATGCTTCAAGATCACGACGTGCGCAGGCACGTCAGGAATATCGAGGAATCCCTCGTGAGGGCCGTGCGGAAGTTCGGCGTCGTGGGCGAGACATTGGACGGGCATCCCGGAGTCTGGGTCCGTGGGAAGAAGCTCGCCTCGGTGGGGGTCGCGGTGACCAACTGGGTGACCTACCACGGATTCGCGCTCAACGTGAACACGGAGTTGTCCTACTTCAATCTCATCAGGCCCTGCGGCCTCGACCCAAGCACTATGACTTCGATGGAACGCCTCCGGGGGGAGAAGATCCCCTTCGATGAGGTGAAGGAGTCGGTCAGGGCCGAGTTCTCCTCGGTCTCGGGCCAAGCATTTGAGCCTCGGAACCTCGAAAGCCTGTCTGCGCCGGGAAACGTTAAGTAGAGCAACGGAGCGCGCGGGCTTAAATGCCCAAGAAAGCTGCGCCGAAGGTGACCTATGTAACGCTCTTTGCTGACGAGAGCCTGCACCCGAAGTTCGAGGCAGCGCTGAGGCGGTTCGAGCCGAAGCTCGGCAGCCGCTATCCGATGTACATAGGAGGAAAGAAGGTCTGGTCGGAGTCGGGCGAGTTCGAACATCGAAGCCCTGTCGACACCTCGATTGTGGTGGGGAAGTTCCAGGTAGGGACGCGGCGCCACGCAGTTGACGCGATATCCGCGGCGAGAAAGGGCTTCGAGGTCTGGAGCTCGACTCCCTGGCAGGAACGGGTCAGGGCGATGGAGAGGTACGCCAAACTCGTCGATCAAAGGAAGTTTGAGATAGCCGTGGCGATAGCCTACGAAGTCGGGAAGACACGGCTCGAAGCGCTGGCGGAAGCCTGGGAAGCCGTGGATTCTGTGAAGTATTGTGCTAGGATCATGCGCGAGGCAAAAGGGTACGTCACCAAAATGGGACCGGGAGCGCCAGGAGAGAGTACAATCGTCCTGGAGAAACCCTACGGGGTCTGGCCCGTCATCTCCCCCTTCAACTTTCCGTTCATGCTCGCGAGCGGGATGGCCCTTGGTGCCCTAATCACCGGCAACTCGGTCATCTTGAAGCCCACGAGCGAAGCGCCTCTGTCGGGTCTAATGCTCTACGAGGCCTTCAGCGACGCCGGTCTCCCTCCAGGCGCAGTCAACTTCCTCACGGGCCCGGGGGCGAGCTTCGAGGACGAATTCGTCTCAAATCCTGGCGTGGCTGGCATCGCATTCACAGGGTCCAGGGACGTCGGGATGCGTCTCTACAGGAGGTTCCACAAGGACCAGCCGTTCCCGAAGCCGATGCTGCTCGAGATGGGGAGCAAGAACCCCACGATAGTCACCGCGAAGGCGGACATCGCGAAGGCGGTCGAAGGGACTGTCAGGGCGGCATACGGATACAGTGGTCAGAAGTGCAGCGCGACATCCCGTCTTTACCTCCAGAAGAGCATTGCGCGCGAGTTCCTCGATGCTTTGAAGGAGAGGGTCGACAAGGTGGTCGTAGGCGACCCGCGCAGCAAATCCGCTTTTATGGGACCAGTCATCAACGAAGCCGCAGTCGCCAAGTTTGAGGCAGTCATAGAAGAGGCAAAATCTTCGGGTGGCGAGATCTTCCTCGGAGGGAATGTCATGAAGGAGGGAGAGCTCGCAAGGGGCTACTATGTCTCGCCGACTGTAGTGACAGGTCTTCCGCATGGCCACCGCCTCTTCAAGGACGAGCTCTTCCTCCCGTTTGTCGTTGTCGAGGAGTTCTCTACCGTGGAGGAGGCGATAGCGGAGGCCAATGCCACTGAGTATGGCCTGACGGCCGGCATCTTCTCGGACGACAAGAAAGAGGTCAAGAAGTTCTTCGACGGCATCAGGTTTGGCGTGACGTATGCCAACAGGACCGGCGGCTCCACCACTGGCGCGTGGCCTGGAGCGCAGTCCTTCGTGGGTTGGAACGCGAGTGGCGCGACCGGGAGAGGAACCGGGGGACCCTATTATCTGCTGAATTTCCTCCGCGACCAGTCTCAGACAACGGTCAGCTGACCACAGCGCGGCCAGCCACAGAACGGCGGCTTCGATGAGGGCCCGCGCTGGCAGGGGGCACGCCGTTGCACGGGGGTGGGGCCCAGTATGCTCTCTCCTCAAAGAGACGCTATGACTTACTTGTCCGATCTGCGCGTCTCTGTTAACGCATGCGCATCAGATTTCTGCGTAGACTGCCCCGAAGATGATAGTCTTCACGATCGAAGCGGGCTCGGACAGCTCACTTTAGCGGGACGTAGAGGCTAGAGCGGCTTGAGCCTATGCCAGGCGTGCCGTGCACGACTTTCTTGTTGGTGATAACGAACTCGCCAAGGTATCTGCCAATCATTTCTGCCTTAACTTCGAGGGGTACGAACTCCTTCCCGTTGTGGACTCCTATCGTGAGCCCCACCATTGAAGGCAGGATTATCATGTCTCTCGCGTGGGTCTTGATCTGCCCCTGAAGTCTCCCTTCCTTGATTGCCCTCGCATCTTCGAGTATCTTCCTCTTTTCCTCCGAGACCCCTCGGTTGAGCGACCTCCTGGCTCTGGAGGGCAGCAATTTGAGGAGTGCTTCGGTGGACATCGAGCTGAGTTCCTCGATGGACTTTCCCCTGTACTGGAATTCCTTTGGCAACTACTAGCTTACCTCCACGCTCGCCCTGGGCAATCTTCCTCTTCCGGTCTTCCTCGGTGCTATTAACCCTACCTTCCTCCCAGGTGGGGCGTTTCTGGACGTGCTGGTAGACTTGCCCGGATGTTGATGCCTGCCTCCGCCGAAGGGATGGTAGACGACCGCCATCGCTATCCCTCTCATGCGTGGGTAGACCCGCCCAGATGCCCTCATGGCATGGTGCCTCGCGCCCGCCGTGAGGAAGGGCTTCTCGCGCCTCCCTCCTCCGGCAATCTCGCCGACAGTTGCCCTGCACCTGTCGTCAATCAGGATGCTCTTGCCTGAAGGCAACTTCACTATCGCCGTTCCGTTGGCCTTCGAGAACAGGACGGCTGACGTACCGGAAGCCCTGACAAACTTTCCTCCATCTCCCTGCCTCAGCTCGATGTTGCAGATCCTTGTGCCCTCTGGAATCCGTGAAAGCGGCATCACGTTCCCCGGAGCCGAGGCCGCGCCGGCCCCCATCGAAAGCTGCCTCCCCACCGACAGGCCCGAAACCGCAGGCAGATAGGTGAACCTGTGGTTCCCATAGCCTATCTGTGCAAGCGGGGCCGACCTGCCTCTCTCGTCCATCAGACCCGTGACCGTCACAGTTCCCTCTGAGTCACTTCCGATCCTCGGATACCTCACCGGGGCGATCTTCCCCTTGATGGGCGCCCTGAATTGGATGCCAGCCTTTCCTCTTCTACGCTGGAGGATTCTCTTTCCCAACGTCTACACCAGACCCAGCTTTGACGCCAGCTCCGCGGCCTTGTTCTCCTCCAAGAGCCTGACGAATGCCTTCTTTCCCTTTACCGTCCTTTCGGTGTTGACCGCCGCGACCTTCATCTCGTAAAGCGCTTCAAAGGCCCTTGCTATCTGCGGCTTCGAGGCCTTGTCGTCGACTAGGAAACAGAGCTTGTTCTCCTTCTCAATCTGATCGAATGTTCTTTCAGTGACATAGGGCCGTCTGAGAAGCTTCTGGGCGTCTTCAAGCCGCATCCTATGATTCTACCTCCCTGTTTCTCACGCTCAGCGTGCTCAAGGCCGATTCGGTCCACAGAGTCAATCTTCCGGGGACGCCCCCCGGCGCCAGGTCCATCACGCTCAGGCTGTCGACCCTTGCGACTTCTACGCCGGGAATCCCGCACGCCGCCCGACCGACTCCCCTATCGTTCGTCACTACTATGAGTGGCCCGACTCTCGTTCTGTAGACGCGGCCGCGGAGTCTCGACTTCCCCGTTCTCCTCTTCGACCCCTCTTCGACCCGCTTCAGCTCTGCGTCCAGCTCAACCTTCTCCAGGAACGATGTCAGTTCAACGGTCTTCTCAACAGTCTCTATTTCGTCCGTGATCACAAGCGGTAACTCGATCTTCCTGACCCTATGACCTCGCGCCTTCACTGCCTCGAGACTCGCTGTGTAGGCGATGGCCGAATTCGTTGCAAGGCGCCTCTCCTTCTTGTTGATTCCCTGATAGATTACCTTCTCCGATCTCGGCGGATGGGGCAGACGGCCCTTCACTACGCTAGCGACTCCCCCGGCGAGTCCGCCTCTGGAGTATCTTTCGCCCTTTACCCTGGGGATCCTGGACCTTCCTGTGCCCGTAGGTGGGCTGTGCGTTTCAGCCGTCGTCCTTTCGCCGGCCATGGGGTCCCTCCCCTGCGGCTGGATTCCATGAGAGCCTACGATCCAGAATGCTCGCTTGACCAAGTCTGGCCTCAGTTGCGTGGAGAAGACCTCCGGAAGGTCGATCTTCCCGGCCGACTTCCCGTCCAGACCAACGACCTCTGTCTTCATCCAGTTCATCTTCCTAACATGGGGCTCAGCTCAATGACCTGAGGCGGTGTCGGGTTCTTAGTTAATCCTCTTTGCCTCACTCTAATCATCACGAACCTCCGGGCTGGGCCGGGCACCGACCCTCGCAGGATGGCGTAATCGCCCTTCACCTCACCGAAGTGAGGAAATCCCCCAGCAGGAGTTATCGGCTTCTCTGCCGCGTTCGCAGCCATCAGGATTCTCTTTCCAGTCTCCGTCCTCTGGTGGAATCCCATCTGTCCAGCCCTGGCTATTGTGTACATCACGGCGGCAGGGTGCCACGGGCCTATCACTCCCACTGCCCTGACGCTCTTCCTCGACTTGTGTTGCTTCCTCTTGATCCCAAACCTGGTCACCGGGCCCTCGAACCCCTTTCCCTTCGTGATTCCGAGCACGTCGACGTACATCCCCGCCTTGAATGCGTCGGAGAACTTCACCTTCTTGCCGATCAGCCCAAGAACGTAGTCTGCCTGGCTCTTCACGTCTGCTCCCGAAACGCCGACCTCCATCACGATGGGCTTCTTCTGGGAGAGCCCGACGTCATGAGGGACCGTCGAGATCATTGCCGCCACGCGTTTGGCGCGTTCGAGAGGCAGCTTCTCCGATGTCTGACCTGCCGCCTTCACGTCTGCGATTGGAAGGTCCCGCCCGTCCTCGTGACTGTAGAGTCGCAGCCCGACGACCTCCGCCCCCGGCATCGACAGAACGCTCGACATGTTGAAGAGTGGCTTGCCGAAGTTCGGAGTCTTCGCCCTGTCGTCGACCGTAATGACGTGAATCGTACCTGCCTTGAACGCCGGATACCCTAGAAGGGTCGGCTTGTCGCCTTGGACCTTCGGCCAGTTCCTAATCCTGGGTAAGAGGCTCTTGGCACGCCCTCTAGGCCTGTATGCAAGACTACCTCTGCGTGGTGCGCTATGCTTCCGGTGACCCAACTCACGCTAACCTTTCCCGAACCCCGTTTCCCGGTTCGCACTTAAGCTTTCTGAGGCCGCGAGCAGATTCACGGTGTTGAGACCGGCAAAGATTGCCTCCTCGGCCCTCACGGTCTCCACGTGCTGGTCGGCAAACAGGTTCACCACGTAGTCTGACTTTCGTGTCAGATCGGGTCCGATCATCTCGAACAACCCCCTCGATGGAGAGCCGAAGATCAGCTTCACTCCGTGCGCCGTGAGGACTGCGTCCCTCAGGCTCGGGACCTGAGACTGAAGCGACTTCCCGAACCGCGAGGTGGCCAGCTTCAGCTCGAATCGATGGTCCGAAAAGACTTCCTCTGCAGTCTTGGTCTCCACGGAGTAGCCCCAGTATTCACTGACCTGACCGCGCGAAATCGTCTTCGCGAGCAGGGGTGCCGTCGAAACAATCTGGACCGTCACCCGCCTGTCGGCCTCGACCTTCTCCCGCAGTCGGGGATTTCTGTCCAGGCCGATGTCCACCGTCCCATCCGGGTTCGTGACTCCTTCCCTCACATCCCCCACCGCGAGCTTCTCCACCGGCACCTTGGGCTTGTGGGAGGGTATCCTCAGTGGCGGGAGTAGGCCGGCGTACCTGAGCATCTCGTCAAGGGGGTACAGCCTTCTCCTCAGGTACTGAGGCGTCTCGAGGTATTCCAGTACCTTCCTGATCAAGTCTGGCTCGCCGCGCTTCGCGTCGTCTCTGAAGACCTGGATGACGTCGACACCGTAGATGGAGCAGGCCCTCGCAATCAGGCCCAGCTTGGCGGTCTTTTCCCTCGGCGAGTCCCTTTCTTCTAGCACCGTGTCGGGGAGGGCCACACAGAGCCGCCTTCCCAGCAGAGCCATCAAGTCGGGACTCCCACCAGCGTTAATTCAGCTTTCTGGCAGGTGACGAGTTCGGCCAGCCAGATACGCAGATGAACAGAGCTTGTCAGGGGTTGGACTCATGGAGCGGAAGGAGCCCAGGAGGACCAAGAGGATCAGCTGGGTCTACTCGGTCTTCCCGATTGGCCTCGCCACGGGTCCGCTGGGAACCATGGTCCAACTTTACCTCATCGAGCTCAATGGCGTAACGCTGGGCACTATTTACTCCAGCCTGGCAGTTGCTATCTTCAACGGCGTCAGCATACCAGCCGCGATCTTCTGGGGCTTCGCGACCGACAGGCTGCACAGGCGCCGGGGACTGATCGCCACCAGCTATTCCCTCATGGCTATCGTCCTGATTTCGTTTTACTTCGAAAGCACGACCTCTGGGACGATAGCTACCTATGCCATCTTCTCCTTCATCTCGGTGGCCTCCGCGACGCCGCTCAACCTCCTCATCATGGAGACTGAGGAGAAGGGAAGGTGGGCGGGCGCCTTCGCCAAGCTGTCGATGATTTCGAGCGTCGGAAACCTCGGGGGCCTTATCCTGAGCACACTGTGGTTGGAGAAGCTGCCGCTGATCCTCCTTACTCTCCCATTCAGCGTCTTCGCCCTGGTCTCGGCTGCCCTGTCGATCGCCACCATCTCGGAGCCCCCCTTCGTCTTCGAAAGGGAGAACATGGTGCTGGGAAGGTCGAGCTTCTTCAACAGACTCCTGACACACCCGGTCTTCTTCATCAGGGCGCCGAAGGCCTCGGACTTCAGGAGGGTCTTCAGAGGGCTCCGTTCGAGTCTTACTAGCTACGTGCCGCTCTTCTACATATCTACCGTCCTGTTCTACCTGTCCAGCGGCCTCTTCAACACCTCCTTCGTGCCTGCGATGTCCAGCTTTTCGCTCACCGAAGTTGAGATCTTCTCGGTCATCTTGGTCGGAGGGGTGGCCCAGGTCTTGGCCTTCCAGATGGCCGGGCGCTACGTGGGAAATCAGTCGCTGGTGACGACCAGCGCTCAGGGGCTCCTCCTCCGCGGTTGGTCATACCTCGTGATTGGGGCGGCGGCGTTGCTTCTGGCGGGGCCCCTGTTCATCGTACCGGCCCTTGTCATGTATCCGATAGGCGCTGGGTTAGCCTTCGCGATCTACTACACATCGTCGAACACGATGATGTTCAACACGGTCCAGAGGAAGAGCCCAGGCGCTGCTCTCGGCGTCTACTCCGCGGTCGTCGGATTAGCCACTACAGCGGGATCGCTCGTGTCGGGCTTCATCTCTGTGTACTCGGGATTCTACACGACCTTCGTGCTGGCCGGTGTTCTCCTCTTCGCGGCTGTCTGGATCGTCGCACACTTGCCGAAGTCGCCTGGGACCGATTCAGGGTCTCACCAGTAGTCTGCCTCTGCTGGGCAACGCGCTACCGACTTGTTGTCAGCCGCTGTGGGCTGCTGTGGAGCACCCTGAGCACTTTCGACCCGTTCATACTCTCGTTCAAATCTTCATTCTTTCGTTCATTCCTTCATTCCTTCATTCGTTCAATGGCAAAATTTCTCCCCTACGGAGTATACTACCGGGCACGGGACTCCGCTGGAGGAACCATCGAGGACGCAGGCGCGCGCACGGTGGAAACTGCGGATGCGCGCTCGCGCTATGGGACTGAGGTGTTTTCACACTAAAGACGGATAAATGGCCAAGAGCCACATGCCAGCAAGCGATCCTCTTTGATTCTCACAGTACTGGGGTTCCGCAACTCGTTCAGGAAACCGGTCAGGACCGCCCTCTCGATTCTCGGAATAGCTCTGTGCATCATGCTGATACTCGCCATGGCCGCGGTTTCTCAGCGATACACCACGGTGGTCAGCCAGAGCTACTCGATCTACAGCACGAACGTTGTGGTCGTCTCAAGGGCAACCTTCCTGCTTGAGGGGCTACCCATCGGCGGGACTCTTCCAGAGACCACGGCATCGCAGATTGCGGGCCTCAAGGGGATTTCATCTGTCACCCCGATGCTCCTCGTCGTGGACTTCAAGCAACTCGTGCCGATAAACATCACGATAGGGATTCCTCTGCAGAACTTCACGATGTTCGCGAAGACCGTCCCGCTCCGGCTTACCGGCTCCTATCCGGCATCAGCGGACCAGGCAGTCGTCGGCGAGTACATCGCGCGGGACTCGAACCTGACCGTAGGTTCCGTGATGAAGCAGGGCGACACGATTCTGAAGGTCAGTGGAATAGTCTCCACCTCAAACTTGATTCTCGAAAACGCGGTGATCATGCCGCTTGAAACCGCGCAGACGACGCAGGGGTACGACGGCTTCGTTTCGGCATTCCTTGTCAGTTCGAGCGGTGGGGCGTCGGCCGCTTCGACGGAGGATCTGATAGGAAGCATCGACGCGGCGATACCCGGCGTGGAGGCGCTAAACCCGGCGCAGAGCGAAGTCCTGACCAGCCCGCTCGTCTCCTCGGTCAGCCTGATCAACGGTGGGGTCGACTCCTTTTCGGAGCTCGTCGCCATCCTCTTCGTGGCCATCATCTCTATGGTGAACATAACGGAGCGGAGGGACGAATTCCTCACGATCCGTGCGATAGGTTCATCGTACAGGTCGTTGCTGAAGATCGGAGTAGCTGAGGTAGGACTCATTGCGTTTGCTGGAGTCCTGCTCGGCTTGCTGCTCTCCTCGGTCGCGATCGGTTGGGTCTTCTGGATTGTCATTTCAGTCCCCATGCAGACCACCATTCCGCAATTCTTCCAACTCGTACCACTTTCGACTATTCTCTACGCAAGTCTGGGAATCATCGCCATTGGAGTTCTGGTCGGTTCCCTGGTGACCGCCACTATGACGAGGAATCTGAAATGAGCGACTCGCGGGAAGAGCAGTGGGGCCCTCCCAGCCAGCAGGGAACGTGCATCTCGCGTTTGGTTGATGCGAGCAGGACATTCGAGACTGAAGCGGGGGTGGTCAAGGCTGTGGACGGCGCAACGCTCTCTGTTTCGCGCGGAGAGATGGTCGGAATAATGGGGCCCTCTGGCTCTGGGAAGACAACGCTTCTAAATCTCATCGGCATGCTCGAGGACCCTTCGAGCGGAGACGTCTACTTCGAAGAGAAACTAGTGCGAGATTACACAGCGGCTGAGCGAAGGAGGCTGCGGTTGACGAGGGTGGGTTTCGTATTTCAGCAGTTTCGGTTGATCCCCACGCTCTCGGTCATTGAGAACGTCGAGCTCCCAATGGCACTGCTTTCAAGGTCGGGGAGTCATCAGAAGATGAGGGCCAGGGAGCTCATCGAATCCGTGGGACTGGCGGGGAAGGGGGAACGTAGGCCCGGTAAGCTGAGCGTGGGGGAGCAACAGAGGGTGGCGGTGGCCCGGGCGCTGGCAAACAACCCTGCGCTGATACTGGCAGACGAACCCACGAGTCAGCTGGATTCCACTTCAGGCGGAAAGATAATCGACCTGCTGGACGATCTTCGTAAGAGGACGAACGCAGCAGTCGTTGTCACGACTCACGATTCTTCGATCAGTTCCCTCCTGGCGAGGGTGTACCGTATGCGGGACGGAGTCCTGGCCGTCGTCAAGTGAAAAACCTCATCGTAAGAGAGTAATTGCGCGAACCTCGAAACTCGGAATCGCGGTCACACCCGATGCAAGTGCATGTTTAGAAGAGGCGGAATTCTCCCTAATGGAGGTGACGTGATGCACAGCTCAAGATTCTGTTTGGTAATGGCACTAGTCGCGATTCTGACACTTTCCACGCCCGGGTTACAGTCCTTGGCTCAGACCACTACCCAAACGTCCCAGTCCAGTGCCCAACCATCGTCGCTGCAACTGACGATTTATGCAGACGGGTCGATCGGTGTTTCTTACTCGACAAATGAGACAAACACCGCGGCGCCGGGAACGATTCCGGACTCGAATTTCCAAGTCAGCTTTCCCGCGTCAGCCGGAGGGTCAACGGTGACGATAAACGGGAGCGCAACCCTGCCAGCCAACATGACGAGTCAGGCCCCGTACAACTACTCGAGTTCGATCTCCATTTCGGGGACTTATTCTAGCGGAGTTTCTCAGGGCGAAATCAGCGTTCAGGCTGTCCCAGGGATTGAATCTCCCTTGACGTCTTTCAAGCTAGGCTACAACGGCAACGCCAACTCCGTCTCCGTGAATGGAAGCGCCACCGTGCAGTACGGTCCCTACCAAAACGGAACGATCGAAGAAAACATCAACCAGTCGACGATCGCCCATCTCCTGACTGTGTTCCAGAGCAAGGTCAATTCATCTTACCTCGACACCCTTCTCGCCCAGCTGCCTTACGCCAACTTGACTGTCTCCCAGTACACACTGAAACAGATCAATGGAACGAACTCCGCGACTGTGCTGGGCAACCTCACCATCTCAGGAAACATCACAGCGATACCAGCTGCCCTGGCCGCATTCTACCTATCCAGTGGCATAGCCGGAAGCCAACTGCCAATCACGTGCAGCGGGCAGCAGGTGTGCGGGGCTTCCTACTCGGCCTTCGGTGCCATTTTCTCAAGCGTACAGAGCTACAGCTACACAGCGACGTACTCGAACGGCGTAGCCGGTCTTCAGGCCACCCTGCAGGCGTCGCAGAACTTCAATCTCGAAAAGGCCCTGCAGATTCTTGGGGCATCCTCGAACAGCACCTCGACCTCTCAGCAGTACAGCATCCTGAATTCGACAAGGTACAGACTGTCGGGTCTCACTGGAACGTTCAGCGAGAACCAGATGGCGAGCGGTGAGTATACGGAAGTGTTCCAGGTAAGTGGCTTGACCATCTACCCGCCCTACGTCAAGACCGGGAACGAGCTCAACATGTCCTCGCTCTTTGAGCTCTTCAACAACTCGGGTACCTTCCCAGGAACAGTGACGATGCTAGGGGGATCGAACTCAAACGGCACCGTAAGCCTTGTGATCCCGAACAGCGTGCCTACCCCAGAATCGTCCACAGCACAGTCAGCCTCCTGGACGTCGGTTCAGCTCAGCCAGCTCGGGGGCGTGGGATTCACCGTGAGTGGACCGGTCGTCACTACGACAACCACCTCATCTGTCTCGAGTCAGTCCACAACTTCGTCTGTCTCCAGCCAGTCTACAAGCTCGACCACTAGCTCGACCACATCCTCGGGAGGAAATTCAGGGATTTCCGAGTCTGTTGTACTCGGCATAGTCATTTTGGTCGTGGTCGTAATCGTGGCAGTCTACTTCGTTGTCAGGCGCACAAGACGTCCGAACAAGTCATGATCGGCCTCGCAAATGGGGAATGCAACCGACAGCAGAAATGCTAGGAAGTTCTTCGGTGCCGCAATCATCCTCACAGTAGTTGCGATTGCTGGCTTTGTAGTCTGGTACGACGATGCTGAAAGAGCGTCATCAGAAGGAGGGGCGAACCTTGTGGTGGCCAGTCATGCGTTTCTCATAGGCATCGTTGCCCTTTTCACGGCGTCGGTGGCTTGGTTCACAGCGTTACGTTCCCTAGGACCGAAGAGAATTTCCAGGCTCTGCGATCTCCGCCCCTGGGATTAGCCGTGCGTCAGGAACGCACGATTCTCTGCTGGTCTTCCACAGAGGGAGAAGATTTGAACCAGATTGGGATCGACTCTGAGACCAAGGACGGTCCAGTGAAGCTCCATGCCATCGTCCAGACGGAGTGTTCCTACTGACGCACTCTGCCCTTGAGTTCTTAGCTCAGACTTCCCACGGCCTTCTCGACGGCAGCCTGGATTTCGCCAGACTTCACAGCGTCTGCAAGCACGGTGATGTCGTCGTACAAAGGCCTGTCCTCTTCGAGATGGGTCACGTGTTTCCTCACGGCGTCGTAGGCTGCTTGGGTTCCCTTGCCCGGCTTCAGAGGCTTTCTGAAGTCTAGGGCCTGCGCGCCAGCCATGAGCTCGATGGCGATTATCGCGCTGGAGTTCTTCACAATCTGCTTCGTCTTGATGGCCGTCGTCGTCGCCATGCTCACGAAATCTTCCTGGTCCGCAGCGGTGGGTATCGAGCCCGTCGCTGCAGGCGTCGACAGGACTCTGTTCTCACATACGAGTGATGCTGCCGTGTACTGGGAGAGCATAAGGCCTGAGAACATCCCCGCCCCCTTTGTAAGGAACGCCGGAAGGCCCATGTTCAGGTTGGGATTCACGAGTCTGTTCATCCTCCTCTCCGAAAGCGCGCCGACCGTGGTAAGCGCGATCCCGACGAATTCAAGGGCGAATGCAAGTGGCGTCCCTTGGAAGTTCGCGCCGGTAAGGCAGGTTCCTCCATCGTCTGGGAAGAAGAGCGGGTTGTCGCCCACGCCGTTGACCTCTGTTTCGAACATCTTTCGAGCGAATTTCAGCGTGTCCTTAGCCGCGCCCACGACTTGAGGAGTGCTCCTCAGGCTGTAGGACTCCTGGACCTTCTGCGGTTTCTGCGCCAGTACTTCGCTCCCCTTTACTATCCTTCTGATGTTCTCTGCGCAATGGACGGCGCCTTCATAGCCTCTCACCTTGTGAATTCTTTCGTCGAATGCAAGCATGTTCGGGAGAAGAGCTTCAAGAGTCATTGCCGCGGCGATCTCTGAGGTCTTCACCAGAATGTCCGCATCGTAGACCTGCAGGCATCCCATTCCCGCCACCAGGTTTGAGCCGTTTATCGCTGCGAGTCCGTCCCTCGCTTCCAGGACGACCGTCTTGATTCCCGCCTTGTCCATAGCCTCCTTTCCCTTCATTCTGGCGCCCTGGTAGAATGCCTCTCCCTCTCCCATTAGCACGAGAGCTCCCTGTCCCAGGGGGGAAAGATCCCCACTCGCCCCTACTGAGCCCTTCTGGCACATCACTGGAGTGACTCCCTTGTTCAGCATTTCGACCAGGGTCTCGACCATGATGGGTCTCAGTCCGGAGTACCCCTTTGACAACACGTTTGTTCTTGTCAGCCAGGCCGCTCTTGCGTCATCGATGGCCACAGGGTCGCCCCAGCCGGCCGCATGGCTGTAGACTATGTACCTCTGGAACTCCTTGACCTGCTCAGGAGTCAGGATCACGTTCGACAGCTCGCCTATACCGGTGGAAACCCCGTAGATCCTTTCCTTCCTGGCGATGAGTTTCTCGACGACCGCCCTGCACACCTTGATCTTTGCAATCGCTTCTCTGGACAGCTCAATCTTCGTGCCGTCCCTCGCAACTCTCACGACGTCTTCGATTGTCAGGTCGCTGCCATCGATTGTCAGCACTGATTTGTGAGCCTCCATGACCTATCAAACCGATTCGCTCGAATCCGCCATCATAAATGCTTCGATTCTTCTTGTCCTCTCATATCCAGCGCGTTCCTCAGCGCGCGCTAAGAGTCCTGAACCGGTATTGGTGTGGACCGGGGGGGATTCACAAGTTGGGGCTTGTGGAACCACTGCCTGACCCATCCAATCACGGCCAAATTTCCGGGGGTATGGGTCGCCCTGGGTTTCAGACCCTGCACCAAGAATTCTATGAGGTTCAGTTCCGCACAGGGCTGGCTAACTGCTCAGTAGGGAAGGCCAAGCTTCTTGAAGATCTCGGGGAAGCGCGGGTCGTCCCTAACTTTGTCGAAGAGAGGAAGATACCGAAGATTTGCTGCAACAATCCCAATCCTCTTCGTAGGTATGGCCCTATCGACCCATTTGAAAAACTCGTCCCTGTCACCAATAGCCGCGTAGCACCTAGCGATGTCCATCTCCCTGAGTCCCGGCTTTCCGACCTTCTGGATGAGCTCTTCGATCATCGACAGCGCTTTCTCTCTTTCCCCAAACCATCCGTATAGGATGGCAAGATTGGCCCTGTATCCATCTTCGTCTCTCCGAAGTTTGCGCAAAACTTCTATATCGGCGTAAGCCTTCTCTTTCATGCCCTTGAACGCGAAACAGAAACCGCGATTAGAATAGGCTGGGGCAAAGTCAGGTTCCCTTTCAATCAGCCTGTCGAATACCGCAATCGCGTCGTCCAGCCTTCCGGTAGCGAGATTAAAGCCACCGACATTGGACGTGATTATTGGAGACAGCGGGTCCAACGCATGGGCCTTCTCGATCTCTTCCGTCGCCTCCTTCATCATTCCCATTTCTACCAGACATCCAGAGTACCATTGATGGGCCGTAGCGTAATTGGGGTTCAGCCCAATAGCCCTTCGGAACTCCCGCTGAGCCTCCTCATACCTCAGATCGTCAAGTAGGACACCCCCTAACGAGGCATGAGTCTCGGCGAGCGTATCATCGAGTTCCAACGCTTTCGTCGCCGCCTCCTTCCCCTTCGCAAACCCGTCAGCCCTGTCCATGAAGTCCCAGTCTGCAGCTACGAAGAAGGCGTCGGCCAGTCCCGCGTACCCCCTCGCGTAGCCGGGGTCCATCCTGACTGCTTCCTGGAACAACTTCACCGATTCTAATACTCCCTCCTTGTCCCTCTTGTTCCAGAGGGCGCGTCCCTTCAGGTAGAGCGTGTAGGCCTCGATGTTCTCAGTGTGCTTAACCGCCGGTCCAGGGGCTTGAGCGAGTCTCACCTTCAGCGCTTGCGCGATCTTCCGTGCTATGTCGCTCTGAATCGCAAAGATGTCATCCAGCTCCCTGTCATACATGTCTGACCACACGTGTGATTCGGTAGGGACGTCGATCAGCTGTGCCGTGACCCGCACCTTGTTCCCGGCCTTGCGGACGCTCCCTTCCAAGACCGTCCCGACCCTGAGTTCGTCGCCGATGGTAGATAGTTTCGTTCTTTGCCCCTTGTAATTCATCACCGACGTTCTTGCTATGACCTGCAGTCCCTGGAGTTGAGACATCGCAGTGATCAGCTCTTCCGTCATCCCGTCGGCGAGATACTCGTCTGCAGGGTCTGGGCTGATGTTGGCGAAGGGCAGGACGGCCAGGCGGTGCTTGTCGTATTCTGGCCCGGGTCTCACACCTGCCTCCCCCGGCAAGGCCAGCTTGTAAACGTCAATCTGGAATGCGACATTCTTCAGCTCTCTTGGCTGGAGCTTGACCAGCTCATACGGGACCTTGTTCCTGACCTGGTCGAAGACCTGCTGGGAGATGCATATGCCTCCAGCAGAGGCAAGGGGCTCTATTCGAGAGGCTATGTTCACCGCGTCTCCATACACGTCTCCGTCGCGATGGATGACGTCCCCGACATGCACTCCAACCCTCACGAGTACCCTATCGGTCGCCGTTTCGTTGAACTCGTGGAGAGACTTCTGCATCTCGACGGCGCACTCGGTGGCTTCCAGGGCGCTGGTGAACTCTACGAGAAAAGCGTCTCCGATGGTCTTCACCTCCCTGCCTGAGTGCTTCGCAAGGACCGGACGGATGAGCTCCCTGTGCCTTTCGAGTAGCTTCATCGCCAGGGGTTCGTTCTTCTGAGTGAGTGCCGTGTATCCAACTATGTCCGTGAACATTATTGCCGCGAGTCTCCGCTCGCTCTGGGACAAGGCTTCTTTCAGTCAAGCAGGAATTGGATGATAAAGCCGTTGTGGGGTGGCACGAGAAGGATTTGCAGAGCAGTACGCCCGGGCCGGAACTTCGGAAATGGGGTCTGCAACCAGTTACGGAAATAGCTAGAATCTAGCTAGTCTAGGTAGACAGAGTTCATTCTGAGCTTAGATGGACCGGGGGGGACTCGAACCCCCGACCTCCCCCAGTCTGGATTCCTTTGCCAAGGGGCTGGACGACTTCTCTGTATCCTACCAGACTAGACTACCGGCCCGCGTTCTCTCGACTTTGGTTCCGAGTCTTTAAGCCTTATTTGGTCTCAGTGTCATAATCAGCGGGTTTGACCATTACCATCGAGGAGTTCGGCAAGATCGAATTGAGGGTTGGGCGCATCACCACGGTGGAGGACATCCCGGCAGCGCGCAACCCGATGTACAGATTAGTGGTGGATCTAGGAGAGGGAAACACCAAGCAGTGTGTCGCGGGGATCAAGAACTTCTATCCGAAGGGCCAATTGGTGGGTAAGCTGGTAGTTGCAGTGGTCAACTTGCAACCTAAGTCAGTCGCTGGGGTCATGTCGGAGTGTATGCTTCTGGCGGCGTACAACGAAAGTGATCTCTCGCTGCTCGCGCCTGACAAGGAGCTGCCCCTGGGCGTCAAAGTCGCCTGAAACTCCGCACCAAGCTTTTAACCTCCATCATGTCGTGAGGTGATTTGTGCGGTCGTCGTCTAGCCTGGTCCAGGACATCAAGTCCTTCCGGGACATGTAAGCCTGCCACGCTGGTAAAGGCGGCGTCGAGACCGTCTCCAGAAACCCGGGTTCAAATCCCGGCGACCGCATCTCTTTTTCCCCCACTCACTTGTACTTGTGCGCGTGTACTTGTGACTCTGACTAGCAGTGACTGACGATGCACGTGTGACTATCTGACTAGCTAGTGCTGCCTGCCTGCCTGCCTGCCTGCCTGCCTGACTGCCTGCCTGCCTGCCTGCCTGACTGCCTGCCTGCCTGCCTGCCTGCCTGCCTGCCTGCCTGACTGCCTGCCTGCCTGCCTGCCTGCCTGCCTGCCTGCCTGCCTGCCTGACTGCCTGACTGACTGACTGACTATGTGCCTGTGTGCATGTATACACTAGAGGAAGTGAGGCTTGGTCTTGCTGTAGAATCTGAGCGCGCGCTCTGTCAGGTTGGCTTCCAACTGAATGCCATGATGCCACCGATGATAGCGAATATGTCAGGCAGAATCAAGAGAAAGAGAACGCCCAAGGCTGAGCCAATCGACCCACCACTTGCGCCTGAAATGCTGTAAGCGTAGGCGAGAAGAACAGCCAGCGCGATGATTGGTAAGACTCCGAGGACGATGATAGCGTTGCCCCAAGACCTGACGGAAGCCCCATTGCGAAACATCATCAACGCTGCCGCAAGCAGCAGAACGCCACAGATGAGATCTGTGAACCCAAGGCCACCAACGGCATCGGCCCCTCCTCCCGACCCCACACTCGCGGCCAGAGCGAATACCCCTCCCAAGAAGAGCAGCCCGACTGATGCTATTATCGCCAGCACAAACGCAGCCACGGGCTTCTGAGCCGCAAGCGCTAGCGAAACTGTGAGATTCTGTGCTGAGGAATCGGAAGGAAGTCCGCTCGCTGGCGTTGTAACACGTTGGCCATCGCTGGTCCGAAGAGTCTGCCCACAAAACGGACAGAGAGCAAACCCCACGGAGACCTCCTTGCCGCAGTTCGGACAAAATGCCAAAGTCCGACGGCATGACAATCGAAGTTTCAACTATTAAGCACAAGTGGTGAGATTGAGTATGGAATACGACTCGAAGCGCGCGCTAGCCTCAAGCGATTCTGGTGGGGTTGGAGCGCGCGTAGTAACCCTTACATAATATGCACTTACATAATATGCAAGCACGGAGAAGAGCAAACCATGAAAGTAACGAAATGGCCCATCTTGTTCGCCATCGGGATCTTAGTCTTCGGTACGGTAGTAATCGCGTACAATATCGCTTCATACTCCAAGACTTACCAGTTCACCTCTGCAGGCCCGTCTGGCGGCCAGTGGGTGTTCAACCTAGTCGGGGGGAAGACGCTGGACATCGGACAGGGGTATGCCCAAGTGAACGTCAACCAGACAGAAATGGCAGATGGTGGCTACATTAAGGTCGGCTACAGCTTCATAGGCTATCCCGTATCGGTAGACTACTCCCCTTAGTTCCTGCTCCAGCGCGCGCTGTGGGTTCCAATATGGCGCTGCTTATATCGCCGAACCGATGTCACTCGTAACCGAGCTAGACTCTTTGACCGAGGTGCACGACGCCATTCGTTCGAAAGTCACCCGAGATCACTATGACCGCAGTCTTTGATGTTCTACGACCACATCGGTATTCAGGGGTCTGGCTTGGCCGAGAGGACTAGGGCATTCGTCTCGCGCTCGCTCGCTCTAAGAAGAGCAAAGGCCCGTGAGCGTCGAGGAGTTCAATCGCAAGAAAACAGGAATGGTGGAGGGTTCGCCTCCACCTACTGCTTGAAGTTGTTGTTCTTCCAGAGTGCTAGACTTTCGTCTTCTTCGACACGGACACAGCGATAGCTAACACAGCGGCTGCTATCACCGCAGCAATAACAGCGATCACGCCCAAGAGTGCTTCAAGAGTAGAAAGCCCTGAAACCGTGGACGTGGTATTGGCCGTTGTTGTGGTAGTGAGCGTCGTCGTAGATAGCACCGTACTGGTAAGGGTTGCAGTCGTTGTGGTCGTCACGGTCGTGGTGGCCGTGGACGGAGAAACGACGTTAGCCTGCAGATTATCTATCTGCGTCCCGCCTATCGATTCACAGGTCGGTGCGGGGCCGGTCAGCTGAACGGAGTAGTTTCCCGCGGCTGTCGTACCCATGCTCGAACAGGTCATTGTGTTGATGCCTAGCCCGTCACTCAATAGCAGGTTCCTGACCGCCGGACATGCAGTTGGATCGATTGCACAATTGTTGAACTGCTGTGTGTCGGCGACCTGGAGCTTGACGCCGTCAACGTAGATCGTGACAGACGACGGGGAACCTACAGCGAATAGGATGAAGTAATACTGCGAGAGGTTGACGTTGAATGCTGCGTTCGTATGGCCGGGGAAGTAGTACGCGTAGTATGTAGATGGGAGGGGCCAAGAGCCAGCACCGCCTCCGTTGACAGGTTGGGGGGTGAAAAGTATCAGGGCATTGGTCTGTGAAGCGAAAACGAATTCAACTGAAGATGTCGAGACACTTGTCAGGTTCCCTGACCAGATTCCATACCCTAGACCTGACACGGTTTGTGTACCAGTGATGGTGCCCATCGGAGCAGGGAAGGGTGATGTCACGGCGTGCACAGTCAACACAGGCGAAATCCCGACGAGAGAAACAGACATCGCCAGCAATAGCGCGACTATGGTAGTGATCGATGCTGTCCGAATCGTCTTCTTGTTTTCCATGACGCAGAACTAGAAGAACGTTGTATGTACAGGTTGCGAAGGGCAGGAGTTTATATACAAAATGACAGCTCTTCCGGGGTGTGTCTGAGAAGGACATTGCACCTCTTATGGTCCTGGTGAAGAAGCCGAGAACCGAAAACCGCGAATTTACGGTGTCGATTCCTAAACAGGTAGTCGAGAGGCTAAGGTTGGACCAATCAAAGTGGATCGACTTAGTAGTCATGGACAATTTTGTTTTAGTAAAGAGATACGATAGCGGGAGCTACAGAGATGAACCGTTCCAGCAACTCTTCCTTCGGCTAGACGAAGCGATTCGGATTCAGTATGAGCTGAGCAAGTTGAAGGAGCAGCGAAGAGAGTATGATACTCCCGAACTGGCGGCTGTGGAACAAACCCTCTCTCGCCAGATGGACTCTTTGGTTAAGGAGATAACTGTACTGAGAAAAGAGCATCAAAAAGCGCAGGTGGAGATTCTGCGAGGTGACGCCTCGACACTTGACGTCATGAATCTGGTCCAGTATGTCCAGCAGAAGCAGCGCAGCCTGCCGAACCACGAAACGCTCGTATTGGCATAGAATTCCAACTGTCCATTCTAGACCTTCTTGCTGACAACGCCTGCAGGGTCTCCGTAGAGAACGAAGGAAGCCCAAGAAAGGTCGTTAGGATACTCTCGGAGCGTTTCTCTCCTCGCTCTTGTAAGTGCCAGACCCACGGCGTCGCCACTGAGGGCGCTTGAGTAGAACTCCGATGAAAAGAAACGCGCGGACCTATCGTAGATGGGCCATGTGGCTCCGATGTAGCAAAGGACTCCCGCTTTCAAGAACGGCGACGCCAGCCCTCCTATCCTGTCCCCTAAGTAGTCGATACCGCTATCGGTCTTCTCCTTGGCTGATGCACATGCGTTGACGAAGACGAGTGCTGGCTTTGAAGGACTCTTCTCGATTATCCGTTTGATTTCGAACGCAGTGAGCTTGCCGTCGGCAAACAGGAGGGAGCTTCGCTCAGGCGACACACTATCAAACTCGGCGTGCCCTGCAAAGTGGATTAGGTCATAACCTCCTCTTCCGAACACCTTGATTGCTTCGACGGTATCTATCGCTTTCCCCTGATAAACGTCCACGTCACAGAATTGCCTAAGTTTTCCGGCTAGCGATACTTCCTCTATTGCAGAAGGCAATGTTTCGCTTGGATCAGCTATCAAAGCGGCCTTCGGCCTACGCCTGGTCTGTTGGAACTCTTGCTTCTGCACTCCTGTTTCAACCACAAGCGCTCTACCGACATAGTGTTTGGTTGCCAAGAAGTCCGACCCATCGTACATCAATTCCCATGGAACTTCCACATCGTTGGTTTCAATGACGAGATATCGGCTGCTAGAATGCAAGATTGTCTCTGCTACGCTTGTCGACAAGAAATAGTCGAAGATCACTCCGCCCAAGTCGGTGAGGTCTGCGAGTATGGCCTCAGGCTTTATTGTCCAGGTGTTCCCCAATCCTTCTCTTCCGGTCACTAGTGGAGAGGCGTCTTGTTCGCTTCTCTTTTCTCTTGTCAACTGCGTTAGAAGATTCGCAGTCGTAGTAAGGTCTTCCAGTTTCTTCAGTATCCTGAGCCTCTTTGAAGGATCGTACTCCAGGAGCTGTTTGGTGGCCAGAGGCTGGCTGAGTCGACCGTTGGGCCTGTATTCGATAAGATACTTGGAATCGCTCCTGGTTATCGCCAAAACCGATGGTGCAGCCCCCTCCACGTCGGTCAAGTCGCCAGTGCTCCCTGGTCCCGACCCTCCTCCGGGAAAGGTCGTGCTGTCTCTTCGGCCTCCAACGGAACTGGGACTGTCGTTTCCATCCTCCTTCCTGTAAGTCCTGATTCCGACGAACAATCCGCCCAACGTCACGAATGCGACTACGGTGTAGATGAAATAGCTCAGGTTGGCTGGTAGTGCAAAGCCCTTCGATGAACCGGTAGAAGTCGAGACTGTGGTAGAAGGTTGCGAAGTAGATTCACTAACAATTCCTGAAACGGTGACAACACTAGCCTGCAATTCACTTATCTGCGTTCCACCTATTCCTTCGCAGGTTGGCGCCGGACCTGTCAACTGAATGGAAGAGGCACTCGCAGCTGTCGTACCCATGGTCGAGCAGGTCGTCGCAGCGATGCCCAGGCCGTCACTCAACAGCAGGTTCCTGACGGCTGGACATGCGGATGGGTCGATCGCGCAGTTGTTGAACTGCTGAGTAACAGTGACCCGGAGCGGGGTAGCGTCGATTGAGATTCCAACTGAAGAGGAAGAACCCACGGCGAACAGTATGAAGTAATACTGCGAGAGGTCGACTCTGAATGTGGAGCTTGTTTGACCGGAGAAGTAGTACGCATAGTAGGTAGATGGAGGGAACCACGACCCCGCACTGCCTCCGTTGACCGGTTGCGGGGTGAACAGCACGAGCGCGTCAGTCGGTGATGCGAAGGCGAAAGTGACCGAAGATGTAGAGGTGCGCGTCAGGTTTTGTGTGAAGATCCCGTACCCTATACTAGACACGATCTGAGTACCAGTGATTGCGCCGACTGGTGAGGGAGTCGTCGCAGGCGAAGCCCCAACAGAGACGGGAAATAAGAGACTGACGAGGAATGCATACGAGACGAGTAACAGAAGTGTTACGAAGGCAGGGAGGTGGTGAGTTTGATGCCACTTGACCAAGGTGCCTTCGGCGCATCTACGCCAGACGCGGCTTACTTACGGTTTCCCGTGCGCGACTTCAGAAAGGAAAGCCTAGTGACTCTAACTCATGGCGGGACTGATTTCTGTCTCGGCAGACAGAGTGCGCGCCAAGGTAAAGCTAACCTTACCTCACCTTACCTTGCCTTGCGCGGCCGAAGTTAACTCGCGCGCGACGCCAACTTTCGGGACATGGCTTAAATCGGATTCGCCGGGCGGCCAAAGCTGTGCGCGTCCAAGACTATGCCTTTGTCCCCAAGTACCTGAGAGAATTCGAAGTCGAGGTGCCCGAGAAGTTCAACTGGGGGTTCGACGTGGTCGATCGGTGGGGCAGGGAGAAGGGTCAGGCGCCGGCCCTCGTCTTCGTGAACGAGGACGGCAAGGCCGACACCCTCTCGTTCAGGGCCGTCGCTGAGAAGTCAAGCCAGATCTGCAACTACCTAGGCAAGCATGGCATCGAGAGGGGAGACCCAGTGTTGGTGATGCTCTCGAACGTCCCCGAGCTCTGGCTCTCGGTAGCTGCGCTGATCAAGGCCGGAGCAATTGTTGTCCCCTCGGCGCCGACTCTCACGCCGAACGATCTCGAGTACAGACTCCCCGCCGCCGGCATAAGGGGCGTGATCACTGACCCGGCAGGCGTGAAGAAGTTCGGGGAGCTGGGCTCTGGCCGGGTATCGAGGATGAAGTTCGCCGCTTGCACCATGACAGAAGGTTCCGGCGCACCTCCCCAGGGGTGGCTCGACCTGAGTGAAGCTTACTCCGAAGCGCGATCAGCCCCGAAGTTTCCAACCAGAGCCTCCGACCCCGCCCTGTTCTACTTCACATCGGGGACCGAAGGGCACCCCAAGGTCGTGGTGCACACCCACGCCAGCTACCCTCTGGGGCACAGAGAGACAGCCCTCTGGCTCGGCATCGAACCGGGAGGCCTGCACTGGAACATCAGCTCTCCGGGGTGGGCGAAGCACGCTTGGAGCAGCATCTTCGCTCCATGGAGTCAGGGCGCCCCCACGCTGACCGTCGCCTACAGGGGAGGGTTCGACGCCGCAAAGCACCTCCAGAAGATTTCGGAGCTCGGGGTTCGCAGCATGTGCGCCCCGCCCACGATATGGAGGATGTTTTCTTTGGAGGACCTCGGAGGCTACGACCTCTCCAGCCTGAAGAGCGCCTGCAGCGCGGGCGAGCCTCTGAGCCCCGAAGTCATCGAAAAGTTCAGGGAGGCCACGGGGCTCACCATCAGGGACGGTTACGGCCAGACGGAGACCGTGCTGATTGTGGGCAACTTCCCGGGTGTCGAGATAAGACAAGGATCGATGGGGGTGCCCGGGCCGCTCTACGACGTGGAGGTGGTGGACGAGGACGGGAAGATCCTGGGTCCCGGAAAGGAGGGGTTCGTCGGGATCAGGCTCGACCCGAGGCCCTTCGCGCTCTTTAAGGAGTACTCCGGAGCCCCCGAGAAGACCGATGAGGTCTTCCACAACGGGTGGTATTACACCGGGGACAAGGCGAGCAAGGACTCCGACGGCTACTTCTGGTTCATCGGCAGGGCCGATGACGTCATCAAGAGCTCGGGGTACAGGATCGGGCCCTTCGAGGTCGAGGCCGCCCTGGTGAAGCATCCATCGGTGGTCGAGGCCGCGGTGGTCCCGGCGCCGGACCCAGTCCGGGGCGCAGTCGTGAAGGCCTACGTCGTCCTGAGGCGCGGATACGCCCCCAGCCAGGCGCTCGCCGACGAGCTGGCGGCCTTCGTGGCGAAGGAGACCGGGCCCTACAAGCACCCGCGGAGGATAGAGTTCGTGGAGACGCTAGAGCCCGTCAAAACTACATCAGGGAAGATTAGGAGAAAGAACTTGAGGCTCTTCGAGTACGGGAAGGGCGACAGGCTCGTGGAAGGCAAGGAGTTCAAGGTCACGCCGCTGCGCAGCGCGGCCTAGCGAGTGCTACCAGCAGCGCTGAACGATGGGATCGCGAGTGCCCTGGACCCCAGGACTAGGTGGGCGTCACGACAGGACAGCGTAGGGGCTTGGGTCCGATTCCTCATACCGCTGCAACTGAGAAGATGCCAGAGAGATGTGAAGCGCGCGCTCCTTAACCTCGACCAAGAGCTTCAACCCTGGGTCCCGTCACCATCCGTCAACGCCGTCACTTTCGTCAGCATGTCCATCACGACCGTCAAACTCCTCGTCAGCTTCGTCACCTTCGTCATCATCTTCATCATCATCATCATCGTCGTCACTGTCAAGTTGATTTTTTTGCCCGTAGGTATATGCACAGGTGGGGATAGGGCCGTAGTCATGCACGACGCTTTGGCGTCCGGCGTCTCCCCCTTGTCCGGGGCTGGCTAGCAGACTGCTCACTCCGTCTTTCCAAGGGATTAACGAAGGTCTGAGTCATATAGAACGCCTTCGTCGTCCTGATGGCGCGCGGCGACCTTCTTCTGGCTGTTTGCAAACCTGGCGTCAGCCTTGTGACTCTCGACGAAGCGCAAGAGCCATAGAATTTTGCCTCGGATCGGACACGCCACGCTTCGTGTTGGACCTCTTCGCGCGCAACTGACTAATCCCACCGAGAGGTGGCGCCTGCGGAGAGGGGAAATGACGACCCGGAAAGCTAACGAAGGGATCTGCCACTTCCTAGGCCACAGCCACCTCGACGCAGCTTGGCTGTGGTCGTTCGGCGAGACCAGGAGGGTCTTCGGCGATGGCTGCAAGAGCGTTTTGCGCCTGATGGACAGGCTCCCGTTCACCTTCTGCCAGAGCAGCGCCCAGTACTACAAGTGGTTGGAAGATGAGCACCCGGAGATCTTCGAGCGCGTGAGGCAGAAGGTGAAGGAGGGGAGGTGGGAGATAGTCGGGGGCACCTGGGTCGAGCCAGACGGCAACATGCCCTCGGGTGAGTCCTTCGTCAGGCAGTTCCTCTACGGGAAGAGGTACTTCATGAAGAAGTTCGGGGTCGACGTTAAGGTCGCGTGGTTCCCAGATTCGTTCGGGTACGCCTGGACCCTCCCCCAGATAATGCGGAAGTCGGGCATGGAGTATTTCCTGACCCAGAAGATGCTTTGGAACGACACCACTGCTTTCCCGCACTATTTCTTCAGGTGGACCGCCCCGGACGGTTCGTCGATCCTCGCCCACGAGATGGTCGGGGCCTACGATGAGAAGGTAGCCGAGCCCCGGGTGCTCGAGCAACTGAAGCTGCTGAAGGCCCGCCACAAGATTGACGACCTCCTCATGCTGTTCGGCGAGGGAGACCACGGAGGCGGGGTCTCCGAGGACATGATTGTGAGGGCGCTGGAGTTCGTCGAAGGGAAGAAGACCGTGGAGGGGGCGTTCACAACGTCGATCGACTACCTGAAGGCGGCGACCAAGAAGCTTGGGAAAAAGGAGATTCCCGAGGTTGACGACGAGTTGTACTTCCAGTTCCACCGCGGGACTTACACGACCCAGGCTAGGACCAAGCGCAACAACAGGAGGGCGGAGTGCTTACTAGAAGCGGCCGAGAAGTTCGCGACCCTGGCCCACCTGCGGGGGCGGCCATACCCCTCGGCGGAGCTCAGCGAGGCTTGGCAAAAGTTGCTGCTGAATCAGTTCCACGACGTGCTGCCGGGCTCGTCTATCCCTGAGGTATACAGAGATTCCCAGATGGATTTCGACTCGATATTCAAGACGGCTGACAGGATAGTCTCGGCGTCGCTTGCGGCCATTGCGCGCGAGGTCAACACTTCGGGGCCGGGCAGGTCAGTACTCGTCTTCAACCCTCTTTCGTGGACGAGGAGCGGCGTGGTGGAGATCCCGGCAGTGGACATAGAGGGGTTGGCGATTGTCGATGCTTCGGGGCGGCTCGTTCCCTCGCAGGCGGTGGATGGTGGCGAGGTCGTCTTCGCGGCGGAGGATGTGCCGTCCATTGGATACAAGGAGTACAGGGCCGTCCCGGCGCGCTCCAGGCCTAGGAAGACATCCCTGACGTGTGCCGAGACCAGGGGAGAAATCAGGCTCGAGAACCAACTTCTCGTTGTGAGGGTGGACAAGGGCACTGGGCAGGTCAAGAGCGTGTTCGAGAAGAGGAGCCGCAGGGAGATCCTGAAGGGCCCCGGGGGCCTGATCCAGATCTTCGACGACAGCCCCGTAAGGGGGAGGGCCTGCGTCAACTCACGCATCGACGCTGCTATCTTCGACGCCTGGGAGGTCTTCATCTACCAGCAGGAGGGCGGAGTAAGGTCCGTCGATCTGGACCACCCGGCAGAGGTGGAGCTCGTGGAAAGAGGGCCCGTCCGGGCGCGGGTCAGAGTGAGGTACGGTTACACCCAGGAAGGGAGGCCGGGTTCGACCTTCACCCAGGACGTCATACTCTGCGACGAGTCCCCGATCGTGGAGTTCAGGCTCGAAGCTGACTGGCACACGGAGCACAGGCTTGCGAAGGTGGCCTTCCCGCTGGCTGTCCACAGCGACTTCACCACCTATGAGATCCCCTACGGCAGCATAACTCGCAGGAACCCACTGTCTCCCACGGCGACCCTGGAGGAGAGGGCGAAGTACGAGGCACCAGGGCAGAAGTGGGTGGACCACACGGCCGAGGACGGGAGCTTCGGAGTGAGCCTGCTGAACGACTGCAAGTACGGTTTTGACGCCGGAAACGACATCGTCAGGATGACCCTGCTGAGGAGCGCCGGGTACCCGTTCAGGCTGCGCGCGGGCTTCGGCCTCCCGCCCATCACGGACCCCGAGGGTGAGGTGACGGACCAGGGGGAGCACAGTGCCGCATATGCACTCTACCCCCACATGGCGGGCTTCCGTGAGGCCCTGACAGTGAGGAGGGCCTACGAATTCAACTGCCCGATGCGCGTGGTAACGGAGCCAAGCCACGGCGGACCGCTGCCGAAGGTGCACTCGTTCATATCTGCCGAGCCCGAAAACGTCATCGTCACTGTGGCGAAGAGAGCCGAAGATTCGGACGGCCTGGTGCTCAGGTTCTTCGAGACATCGGGGCAGAAGGCGGTCGTGAAGATCAGCCTTCCCGGACCGGCGGAGAGATCAAGGGAGACGGACCTGCTAGAGCGGAGCGCGGCCAGGGCCCGAGTCGCGGGCGCCTGCGTCGAGACGAGAGTTTCAGGGAACGGGATCGGGACCTTGTTGGTGGAGATGCGCCGGACGAAGTCCAAAGGCTCCTGAAAAGAGGTCTACATCAACAAGATTGTTGTACGCGTTTTGCATATGCCATCGGTTTCTTCTGGATGTGACCTGCGCACCTTGATGGAAAAGACTCACGCATGCGAAGTTGCGCGCTGCGTCACCAATCCGGAGCCATCTAGGCGACAAGGATACTCAAGACGGGCCATCCTCTAGGACCGTTCCGAATCCAACCCGGCCAGTCCTTTGGCAACCGCTGTCCAGGCTGTGGAAACATTAGAGGGGTTGTACCCCCCTCCTCCCATGGCCAGGATTCGGCCTCCGCAGACCCGATGCGCGAGTTCGTGCAGCTTCGCTGTGGCATAGGCATGGGCCGCGGCAGTGTAGCCCAGCTGGGTGATGGGGTCGCCTTCAAGGCAGTCTGCGCCGCATTGAAACAGAATGAACTCGGGCTTGAACCCCCCAACAAATGCTTCAATCTGGTCGAAAGCCTCCCTGAATTCCTCATCACCGGCCCGGGGCGGCATCGGAATGTTCAGCTTGGTCCCCTCGGCCTTCTCCGTCCCTGTTTCAGAGCCGCGTCCTGTCCCTGGGTAGAGGAACCGTCCGTCTTCGTGGATGTCTCCGATTATCACCCTGGGGTCGGACTCGAACGCGTAGAAGACTCCGTCGCCGTGGTGGGCGTCTATGTCGACGTAGGCCACCCTGCCCGTTCCTCTCTGAAGGAGCTGGCAGATCGCGATCGCAGCGTCGTTGAACACGCAGAACCCTCCTGCCCTGTCTCTCCGCGCGTGATGCAGGCCCCCGATCGGGTTGAAGAAGTGGTCGAAATCTCCCTGCGAAATGAGTTTCAGTCCGTTCAGCGTGTTCCCCACAGGATAAAGCGAAGCTTCGAAGACCCCCTTGAACGACGGAGTGTCCCCGTAGTCAAGGTACCCAAATCCAGCCTCCGATGATTCCCTTACGAACTCCACGTAGGCTTGCGTATGGAAGAGGAGAGCGTCCTGCTCCGCCCCCCGGACCGGGGCGACGATCGACACGCGTTTGTCCTCCACCGAGTCTGCGAGTCTTTTGATCGATGGTCCAAACAGTTGCGTCCTCGCCTTGTTCATCGGGTGCCCCTCCGGGAACGAGTAGAGGTCCGACTCGGGGCCGAAGGAGACACCGACCCTGCAACTCCTGGGACTAGGCATCCGTCCAGTGGCCTCCGCATCTGCCAGATTAGCGTTGAGGTTTGCTCCCCGAGACACTGGATTCCCTAACCCAGCCCTGACCCGCTCTTCTGCCTCTTTCTGCCACCAGCCTTCCGTTCTTGAAGACCTTCTCTGCCAGGTTCACGCCGTAGTGGTAGGCGAAGTGCTTGTGGTTTGGGGCGTCGAAGATGACGATGTCCGCCTTCTTTCCCTCTTCTAGGCTTCCTACCTCTCCTGCCCTCTGTATCGAATGGGCGGCGTTGATGGTCGAGGCCACGAGTGCCTCTTCCGTGGTCATCTTCATCTGCAGGACCGCGATAGTCATCATCATCTGCATCGATTCGCACATGTCTGCCGCGCTCAGGTCGGTCCCCAGCGCGACGGGCAGCCCCCCTTCGATGATCTCCCTCGCTCTGGCATAGGTTCCCAGGTAGCAGAAGGGCGTTGTCGGCAGCAGAGTCCCCATAATCCCCTTCCTCACCAGTCCCTTGACCTCCCTTTCAGGAGTGAAGATGAGGTGGTCCGCAGAAACTACGCCCAGCTCCGCGCCGAGTCTCGCCCCTCCGCTGTGCGCCAGCCAATCTGCATGGATTCTAGGTTTCATGCCGTGAGCTATGCCGCCCTTTAGTATCCTTCGGGTCTGTTCCAGGTTGAAGTATCCCTTCTCGCAGAAAACGTCGCAGTACTCCGCGAGCCTCCTCCCGGCGATCTCCGGAATCCACCTCTTGACTATCTCTTCCGTCAGTTCGTTGACCCTGTTCTCGTATCCGCGGGGGATTCCCTGTGCCAGGAAAGTCGGGACCAGATCGACGGGGTGGGACTTCCTGAGGGCCTGGATTATCTCAAGCTGTCTCACTTCCCCGTTCAACGTCATCTCGTAACCGCTCTTGGCCTCTATCGTTGTTGTGCCGTGAATCAGCATAGTATCGAGCACATGGGTTGTCCGCTTGACCAGTTCCTCCGTCGAAGCCTCGCCAGTCATCTCCAGAGTTATGGGCATTCCGCCTCCCTCCGCCTTGATCTTCAGGTATGGGGTTCCCTTCACGGCCATCGCCTCGAGTTCGTCTTCCCTTGAGCCTGCGAACACCAGGTGCACATGAGGGTCTATGAGCCCGGGAGCGACGAGCTGACCTGTTGCGTCGATGATCTCGACCCCCTTCTCCAGCCTGTCCAGGACCTTCCGCGTTGTCCCCACTGCTGCGATCCTTCCGTCTCTGACCGCGACCGCTCCGTCCCTGACAATTCCAAGGCTCCTCATTCCTTCTCTTGCTTGGGGTTGACCACCCTTGCCCGCAAGCGTAGCTAGTTCTTCCGCGTGAACTATCGCATAATCCGCCCTGATTGGCATGCCTCGTACCCTTCTCTTCGACTAAAGCTCTAGGTACTTCTTCCTTTCCCACTCGTGCACCGTGCGGTTGAAGTCCTTCCACTCTTTAGTTCGGATCTGAATGAACCTGTCGCAGAATGCTCTTCCCAGCTTCTCCTGCAGATACTTGTCCTTGGACAGCGCGTTCAGCGCCTCTCCCAGGTTCTCCGGAAGCACTTCGATGCCCTTTGCCGCCCTCTGCTTTTCGCTCATCGCGTAGATGTCCTCTTCCACGGGTTCGGGGGGTTCCGCCTTCCTTCGAATGCCGTCCAATCCCGCCGCCAGGATGGCAGCGAACGCGATGTAGAAGTTGCACGTTCCGTCGGAAGGCCTGTATTCCAGTCTGGCTCCCATTCCTTTTCCTGGCGGGACCCTGATCAGGACAGATCGATTGTACTTGGCCCATGAGAGGTAGACGGGAGCCTCCCAGCCAGGCACGAGCCTCTTGTAGGAATTGACCGAGGGATTGGTAAGGGCGGCCAGGGCCTTCGCATGAGTAAGGACCCCCGCGAGGAAGTGCAGCGCCATCTCGCTGATTCCGTGCTCGCCCTCGGAGTCATAGAACAGGTTCCGCTTTCTCCCTTCATCGATGAGGCTGACGTGCGTGTGCAGCCCGGCTCCGTATCCATCGTGGAAGGGTTTTGGCATGAAGGACGCTATGAGCCCCTTTCGCGCTGCGGTCATCTTCACTATGAACTTGACAAGGTAGATGGTGTCTGCCATGCTCGGCGCATTAGAGTAGGTCAAGTTCAGCTCGTACTTGCCGGGAGGCACCTCGTGATGGTGTTTCTCCACGACCACTCCCGCGCTTCTGAGGTTGTCGGTGATCTCCAGTCTCGTGTCGATGCCGAGGTCCGCGGGAGGGCTCGCCAGGTACCCGCCTTCGTCGTATCTCTTCGGGTTTCCTTCATCATCCCTCTTGAACAGGAAGTACTCAATTTCGCTGCACGCGTTGTACTCGACGGAACTTCCGAGGGTCGTCCTGGAATCGTCGATGACTCTCTTGAGCACGAACCTCGGGTCAAGTTCGAATGGCCTTTCGGACTCGGGCTGATAGAGGTCGCAGAGAACTCTTGCCACCCTCTGGGTGAACAGACCCGGCGGCAGTACCACAAACGTGTCCAACCTTGGCATCAGCTTCAGGTCGCTCTCGCTGATGTCCACCATGTCCACAGAGGAACCATCCATGTGGATGCCCTCGGAAGCCACCTTGGACAGCAGACCAGAAGGCACCCAAAGAGAGTGGAGGATACCTGAGAGATCCGTGAACTGCAGGGCGACTTCTTTCACGCCCTCCTTTTGCATCGTTCTCGTTACCTCTGAGACATTCATCTTGATCCTCCCAACCGCGTCATACTCTATTTCTACCTTGTGCGCCCCGTCCGCGCGAACGCTTTGCTAGAAGGTTATCACTCTGGAGTTGTCGTTCTTCAGGAATTCTGTAAGTGGTTGACCCATATACTCGACCTTTATGCCGAGTTCTTTCAAGCTGGCAGAGACGCCGTACGCATCCGAACACGCTTTGCACGCCCTCAACTTCACACCAGCCTCTTTCATCGCTGACAGGCGTTCCTGCAGTTCCTTATCCGCGGAGATGAGTCTTGCAGAAGGCCCCCAAACAATCAGAGTGACCTTTTTCCACCAGCCCTTCAACTTGGAGTTCAGGGCGTACATGAAAACCATCTTCAATGCTACCTCTCGATCTCCGCTCGTCCACAACACCACTATTTCGTTGGGTCCTGCCGATTCTTCTGGCATTGTCTACATCATCCTCAACAGCGGCGCCGCTGAGACCAACTTAGTCTTTTCCCGCGCGCAACAGAATCAACGTACCCGTGGTGATTCAGACAGGATTGGACACTAGCAAAGCCTAGCGAGAGAAGAAAAGGTCGTCCGAACCCTAGTCGACAATGAACAGACTTGCCCCATTCTCAGTTCTCGACATGTGGGGGCAAGCATCATCGCTCGCAACCTGATAGCTATCACCCCGCTTCAATGCAAACCTGCGCCCGTCCTTCAATTCGGTGACCAGCTCTCCCTCCAAGACGAGCACGACGTGACCTCGTGAGCACCAGTGGTCTGCGACGTAACCAGGAGAATACTCCACCATCCTGACACGAAGATTTCCTAGATCCAGAGTTCGCCACAATGCCTCACCCCGTGCCCCGGGGTGCCTCGTAGGGGCAATGGCCTTCCAGTCGACGGTAGAGAATGGAACACCTTCGATCTTCATGCTCGACCTTTCGTCCGAGCCGAGGCTCGATTTAAGCAGGCCCTCGCCGGCCCTTGCTTTGGTTTAGCGGGTGCTCTACAAATGCCCAGTGAAACCGAGTCCAGGAGTCTTTCTCTGCCCCTCACTCACTCGCTTGCTCAGCGCGATTCGGCGAGGAAGGGCATGGCGGCGAACACCTTTGCGTCCGAGATCAGGTTCGCTATTCGTGAATACTCGTTGGGTTCGTGCGGCACCTCGTCCACGGTGCTCCACACCGCCGTCTGAATCCCACGCTCCCGGAAGAAGTTCCCGACGGTCCGAAGTCCAATCCCCACGAACCTCGGCTGTATCTTGGTCATGCGGGCAATCGACATCCCCAGAAGCCTCGCAACCTCGCTCGTCGGAGAGCTCGCGGGACCAGCGTCATCGCGTTGGATGATCTCCAGAGAGACGTCGGCACCTTGCTTCGACCTGAAGTCGCCTAGCGCCGAGTTCACGTGTGAAAGTATCGAGTCGAGAGAGTACTCCGGCAAGACCCTGCAATCAAAGTAAAGCGAATCGACGCCAGGAATCGTGTTTACGTTAGGAACATTGGGATCCACCTTTGTTGGTTCAAAGGTCGAGGATGGTTCGTCGAAAAGTTCGTTGCGCTTGGGAAAGTTCAGATGCAATCCCTCGTCAAGAGCGAGGGCAAGTTTCATGCCGAGCCTGTGGGCATTCCTCCCCTTGGCGGGAACGCTTGCGTGCACCTGCTTTCCTCTGGTAGTGACTCTGAGCCACAGGAGGTTCTTCTCGGCTATCTCGACGTCGGTCCCGGTCGGGCTTCCAGCGTCAGGGACGACAACGAGGTCGCCAGCGCCAAAGGGAGAGTGCTCCAGGAGATACTTTACGCCGTAGTTGCTTCCGGACTCCTCATCCGCGACGAACCAAGCGCCCACATTGAAAGGAAGTCTCTCGCCGAGCAACTTCAATTCTCTCAGGGCGAAGAGGCTTGAGACAAGCGACTGACCATTGTCCTCTGCGCCTCTCGCGAAGATCTTTCCTCCTTCGATTCTTGGTTCAAACGGGTCGCTCTTCCACAGCTCTGCGCTTCCCTCAGGGACAGTGTCCATGTGGGCTAGGAACCACAGCGTCCTTCTGTTCTCCACGCCGTCGAGCTTGGCGCAGAGGTTCGGCCTAACTCCACGCTTGTATCCGCTGTCGGGCGCGTCGAGCCTCTGTACCTCGAATCCTTCGCCTTCGAGAAATGACTGGATGAAGTTCGCCCTGTCAATCTCGCCCGGTCCGCCCATTCTGGGATTGACCGCGTTTATTCTGAGCATCCTCACAAAGAAGTCTTGGGCCTTGCCCGCGTCGCGTTCGATGTCGGAGCTCAGCCTCGACAGCACGTCAGGACTCTTCTGCATAGAGTCCCAGGATTTCTGCCCTCAGGATATTAAGGATGCCCGCCTCCACGGGCTTGAGCACTCCTCTTGGTGAACGCGGATCAATCCGCAACCGCCCTAGTTCCTGTCGGTGCGACAGACGAGCCTGGGCTGAACTCTTAAATCGAGAGTCGCCCCCCGAGACATCATGCAGAGGCACAGCATCAGTGCTCCTAGAGGCAGCGAGATATCCTGCAAGAGCTGGCACCAGGAGGCTGCGCTCCGGATGCTCATGAACAACCTTGACCCGGAGGTCGCGAAAGACCCGGAGAGGCTGATAGTGTACGGTGGAACCGGGAAGGCTGCCCGAAACTGGCCCGCATACGAAGCAATCGTGAAGTCACTGAGGCGTCTGGCCAACAATGAGACGCTACTGATTCAATCGGGTAAACCCGTAGCAGTGTTCAGAACGAGCGAGAGGGCCCCGAGAGTGCTCATCTCGAACGCGATGATTGTGCCGAAGTGGGCCGATTGGTCCTACTTCAGGGAGTTGGAGGATAGGGGGCTCACGATGTACGGACAGATGACCGCGGGGAGCTGGATGTACATCGGTACCCAGGGGATACTCCAGGGGACCTACGAGACCCTCGCTGCAGTCGCGTCGAAACACTTCGGCGGCTCGCTGAAGGGGAAGATAGTCCTGAGCTCGGGCCTTGGCGAGATGGGCGGCGCCCAACCGCTCGCCGTCACCATGAACGACGGGGTCGCCCTGGTCGTCGAAGTCGACATGACTGCGATTCAGAGGCGCATTGACAAGGGCTACTGCGACGTGGTCGCGAAGAGCACAAATGAGGCTCTCGACTTGGCACAGAACGCGGCAAAGGAGGGAAAGGCCATCTCCGTTGCCTTGCTGGGCAACTCAGCCGAAGTTCTCCCGAAGCTCGTGAAATCAGGCTTCAGGCCTGACGTGATAACCGACCAGACCGCGGCTCATGACCCCCTCGCCGGCTACATCCCGGAAGGTCTGAGCGTCAAGGAAGCTTCGACGCTGCGAAAGTCCGATCCTGAGACCTACCAGAAGCGTTCGATGGCGTCAATTGCCAGGCACGTGACCGCCATGCTCGAGTTCCAGCGCAAGGGGGCCATCGCCTTCGAATACGGCAACAACATCCGGAAGATGGCGAAGGACGCAGGAGTGGCTGACGCGTTCGGGATCCCCGGCTTCGTGCCGGAGTACATCAGGCCTCTGTTCTGCGAGGGAAGAGGCCCGTTCAGATGGGCCGCCCTTTCCGGCAGGCCTGAAGACATCTATGCGACAGATGAGGCCATAGTGAAGGAGTTTGAAGACAATCGCCCCCTGGTCAGATGGATCAAGAAGGCCCACGAGAGGGTCCAGTTCCAGGGCCTTCCCGCCAGGGTCTGCTGGCTTGGATACGGGGAGAGGGCGAGATTCGGCAAGATAATCAACGAATTGGTACGAAATGGAACCATCTCCGCGCCAATCGTGATCGGGCGCGACCATCTCGACTCCGGTTCGGTGGCCTCCCCCTTCAGGGAGACCGAAGGAATGAAGGACGGGTCCGATGCCATCGCCGACTGGCCGATTCTCAACGCGCTTCTCAACGCGGTCTCGGGAGCTTCCTGGGTCTCCGTCCACCATGGAGGCGGCGTCGGCATCGGCTATTCCATCCACGCGGGACTGGCAGTGCTCGCAGACGGGTCCAAGGAGGCAGACGAGCGGATCGAGACCGCGCTGACGAACGACCCTGGGCTGGGCGTTGCAAGACATGCCGACGCGGGATACGAAGAGGCGATTCGCACGGCGAGGGAAAGAGGCGTCAGGATACCGATGAACGAAGGCTAGAAACGCTCGCAGTCTCCCGCAACAGTCGCAGTCACAGATGATGGGCGAATCAAAAGAAGATCGTCTCTGACACCGCGGAGGCGTCTTCTGCGCCGCATCTTCCAACTCTCTCAGAGTTACTCGAACATCTTGTAGGAGTTGGGTGGTTTAGTCGGGTCAAAGGTGGTAGCAGTTGCGCGCTAGGACTTCGAAAGCTTTTCGACGAGCTCCTTCGCTCTGTCGAACCTGATCTTCTTCTCTTCCACCATCTTCATCGCCACGATGTCGACCATCTTGCCCGTGGCCCCCGCCGATACAGCGATGTTCCTAGCGTGGAGCTTCATGTGGCCCCTCTGTATGCCCTCCGTCGCGAGCGCCCTCAGCGCTGCGAAGTTCTGCGCGAGTCCGACTGCGGCCATCACTTCGGCCAGCTCCGTCGCGGTCTTGACGCCTAGAATCTTGATTGCGGCCCTCGCCGCCGGATGCGTCTTTGCCGCCCCGCCGACCAGCCCGACGGCCATAGGCATCTCGAGTTTTCCCACTAGGTCACCATTGAGATCCTTCTCCCAGGTTGTGAGAGGTTTGTACTTCCCGCTCCGGGACGCGTAGCTATGCGCTCCGGCCTCAAGGGCCCTGATGTCCTGCCCACAGGCTATGGCCACTGCAATGACCCCGTTCATAATCCCTTTGTTGTGAGTCGCGCATCTGTACGGATCGGCATCCGCGAACGCGTAGGCGTTGACGATCCCATCCACGGCCGCCTCTCCTCCAATCGCTTCCTTGTCAAAGACAGCGGTCGCCCTGACCAGACGCCTGTCGGCGAGGTTGGAGATTATCCTCAGGAGGACCCTCCCTCCGGTGATCTCCTCCACCATCGGCGCAACCGCCTCGGCCATTGTGTTCACGGCGTTTCCCCCCATTGCATCTCCGGTGTTGATGATGAGTTCAGGCACGACCATGGGCCCCTTGATGGTAGAAAGGACCTTCACGGTTAGTTCCATGGCCCCGCCTCCCAGCGACACCAGCATCGGGTCCTGATCGTTCGCCTTCTTGAGGATCTCAGACTTCCTCTCAAGCAGCTTGGACCTTGCCTTCTCCGGACTCTTCACGTCTACGACCTGGATCTGCCCTATCATCACGGGGCCGGTGTTAGTGACTTTGAATCCTCCCTCTACCCTCGCCATCTTCGCCGCATTGCTGGCCGCCGCCACCACTGACGGCTCTTCTAGGGCCATGGGCACAAGGTAGTCCTTCTCGTTGATCCTGAAGTTGACAGCGATCCCCATCGGGTATGTTATCCCTCCGATTACGTTCTCGATCATCCTGTCCGCAACGTCGCTCGGAAGCCCACCCGTGTTCGCGAGGACCTTGGCCTCTTCGTCGGGCAGACCTGTCAGCTTCTTGACTATGTTCATCCTTTCGTCCATGGGCAGCTTGTAAAAACCCGGAACCTCTGAGCTTCCCTGCAATCTCTTTCGTTCTGTGCGTCAGAGGCTGGTTATTTAACGCAAGCGACGAGTGCGAGCCTCAGATTTGGTTGCGAATCATTCGAATGGGCGCATCCCGCTCGCACTCCGCGTAAAGATAAAAGGTGGCTAGGGGGGCCATTCGAAATCGCGGGCCGGTCGTCTAGCTTGGTTAGGACATCGCTCTGACACGGCGAATTCACGAGAGCCTCTCTCTCGGACACCAAGGTCCCCGGTTCAATTCCGGGCCGGCCCATTCCTGATAAGCCCAGAATAGGCTCTGTTTGTCTGGATTAGCTTGATTCTGGTTGTTTGTGCGACTTGGTCATACCGCTGCGGCCACGGCTACCACACCGAAGCTCAGCACGGCGGCAAGGCTGAGCCAGTACGCCAGCTTCCAGTATCTGTTCGAAGCGTATGCTCCCATTATCAGACGGTTCGACCCAAGCAGCCCCGTCAGGACTCCCGGACCAATCAGCAGGAAGACGAAGACCACCATGAGGCCTAGGACCAGCGAGAGAGGCTCCGGGTAGAGGATCGGGATGGCCACAGCTGGGAGGGATTCTGCCAGGTAGACCCACAGGAAATTGCTCTTCTTCCATCCCATCGTATCGACCACTGCCCAGGAGCTGCCGAGAGAGATGACCACCAGAGCGAGAAACGCCGCTGCCACCAGTCCCACCGCGAAGACGTATGGCGCGTAGGACCCGGCGATCGACGACAGGGCGAGGGAGAGCGCTTTCGGATCAGCGAAGTTCAGAGACGAGCTCAGACCGGAAGTGGCCATCGCGATGACGACCATCCCCACCTCGCTCGCCACGGCTCCCACCAGCGTCTCCGTCCTCATCGTCCACAGCCGGGTGGTCCGCTTCTCCGCGGTGGCCGAAGCCTGGTAGAACAGCATGAATGGCATCACGACAGCGCCCGCGCAGGCGGCGAGCAGGAACAGGTAATGGGGGTCCCCGCTGAAGTGGACGGGACTTGACTGCACAAAACCTCTTGCGAAGAGAGAGCCGGCGTAGGCGACAATCAACACGGCTGAAACCACGAGCAGGGCCTTTTCGGTCGTAAGATACTTCCTCCTGACCACCACGGCGGCGTACGCTGCGTAGGCGACGGGCACAGAGACGATCGGCGGGACGCCGATGAGTTCCATCCCGACCGCAATCCCCGCGTACTCAGCGATGTAGCTCACGATGCTCACCGTGGCCATGGGAAGGCTCGCGAGAATAGCGATCCTTTTGGAGTAGTTCTCACGAATGACCTGGCCCAGCCCCTTTCCCGTAGCCATCCCCACACGACCGCTCGCCTCCTGAATAACGAAGAGAGGGACGATCAACACTAGGAAAAACCAGATCAGGCCGTAGGAGTACGTCGCACCTACCGTCGCCGCCGTCAGCACGCTCGGGGCATCGACGTCGGCAATCATTACGATCCAGGCGGGCCCGAAGGACTGAACGAACTCCCTGAGCCTGCCCGAAAACACGACGGGCGGTCGCCTTCTCATCTCTATAATACGTTAGGTGACGGCTGGGCCGGAGATTTCAAACCTGCGCCTGAGGCGCGCGCGGATGCGAACCCTCCTACGAGCTGTTCCAACATAGGTTCAGCCCAGGCTGGGGCTGCAGCAGGTCGTGCACGCGCAGAGGCCATCCGTAGTAGAGTTCGATTCTTGGGACCTCAGCGATCCCGAAGTCCATCAGGAATTAGAGAACATAGCGCGCTAGGCGGTAGCAAAGCGAAAAGAACGAGTGAACCAACATGACCGAATGTCGTGGCTGCTTCGAGGTTGCGCCAGTAGCACGCGCTCGTAAACAGCTCGATAGTGTTCTTCTCCGAGGAGCCGAGGCGGGCCTCGCAGCGGGTCGTTGAGAGCATTGCGTGAATCCCTGCGTTGGACTCGCTTGCGGAAGGTAGGGTTTCTAGAGTCCATCATTCTCACTCTTGAAAACATTCACGAACCGGTCGTGCTCCTTCAGTCTGAGTGATTCACCACGTACACATACGCCTTCTCTCTCTCGTCCGACTGCGCTGGCGTCCATCCTTCTAACGTCCATGTGTGAGTGATTATCCTCGTCCCGTCCCGGAGCTCGAAGAGCCTCTGTTTCAGCCTCCTGTTGGTCTTCTGCGTCAGGAAGAGCGTGACCACGCTTGCCTCGGCGATGCTCTCACTGAAGAAGTTGCCACGGACGATTGTGACCAATCCTTGGACGCCCTTTAACCTCACGATCAGGCGCGACACCGCCACCCGTAGCGGGTCAACTTCGATTCCAACTCCCCTCGTCCCGTACCTCCTCGCCGCTTCGATCACTATCCTCCCGTCCCCAGAGCCGAGGTCGTAGAGTGTGTCATCCTCTTTCAGCTCCGCCAGTTCGAGCATCCTCCTGACAGCACTCATCGAAGCCGGCACCCAACCAGCACCTATCGCCTGGGTCCACATGGCCCAGCAAACTAGTACCAGGATGACGGCGATGAGCAGCAGCAGAACCGGTATCAACGCGGCTGGCCCTCTCTCATTTCCACAAAAGGTTTCGAGGGAACAGGTCAGCTGGAATCTGAAGAATATGTACTGCGCGCGCGACGAACTGAGGTGACAGCGGCCATTCGGATAGGCATCTCGTCAGATGGAACCATCTTGATCGTTGAATCGCGACTTCCTTGTCATCGATAGGTCAGGAGCTGGGCCAAAGACAACTCACAATTTCTTCGAAAGATGACCAATTGACTATAATAGAATGCCCAAAGTATGAACTGTAGGGCTTTGAGCATCTTCAAGTTCTTCGAGAAGAAGAAAAAGGCGATGGAAGAGCAGAAGGTCCTCATTGAGGAACTGGATTCCTGGCTGGCGGATAGAATCAATGATGAACTCCATGGTGTATATGCACAAGCCGAGGAGATCCGTAGGCAGATACAGGATTCAATGCTCTCAATCAAGCAAACTGCAAGAGAAGTTGTAGGCGCCGAATCCAATAAAGGCGCATTGATTAACGCCGTTGAAAAGGCGGCGGACCTCCCATCAACGGAGCTACTTGCCTTTGAGGATATTATGCAACTGCGTGAACGAGTCGCTCAAGATATGGCGCACCTGGGCGTGGCATGGAAGGGCTACAAACTTACTGCACAAAAGAGTGCGAGAAGTCGTACGGTACGGCTATATGCGCAGTTGAAGCAGATAGACGGTGAATTCTCTCGGTTAACCACCCTCATAAACACGAATTCATCCAAGGTAACGGCCCTAAAGCGTTGCCAAGAGCAGGCCAAGCTACTTACAACTCGAGTCAAGGAGGCGCGGGAAGTGGCCGAGAGGTTGAAGGCTTTAGAAAGTAATCTGGAATCCCTTGAATCAACCAGAGCCAACGTTGAAGTCCAAATTGAGCGGATCAAGTCTACGCCCGAATTCGAGGCTTCCGTGAAGCTGCGAGGAGACCTCTTAGAGTTGGAGAACAGGCGAATGGAAATTACGTCCAGGGTCTATAATGACTTCTCTTCTTTGACGAGACCACTTGGTAAATACGGCTACATAGCTGGTCCTAGCAAGGAGAAGAGGGGTCTTCTCGACTCCTACATCAGTGAAACCCCTAGGGCCCTATCCGTCACAAATGACGAAGCGATCCAAGAAATCCTGAGAGACCTAAGAAAGTATATCCTGCGAGGTCGCATTGAAGTAAAGAATCCGCAGAAGACGGTATTGAACATAGAGAAGATGATGACTGAACTGCCCAAACTAGGGCAGGAGTATAGAACGCTAACAGGACGGATGGAAACGCTTCACTCGCAGGTGAACACTAAGGCAGAGGAGGATTTCAAAAAACTAGAGGTAAGCCTGAGGGAGGCTAGAGAAGCCATCGGCAGGGTGACGCTCGAATCGAAGGAGACAAGAGAGAGACAACCTCAACTAAACTCTGAGATTAACACGATGGTCAGCGCGGTTGAGCGGGCGGTGCGCGAAAACTTTGCAATGCCTCTCAGCCTGACACTGTCACGCACGGGAGACATTCGTACCACTTCACAACATACTCCGGCTAGTGGCAACGTCCTTCATGTGGAGCAACAATCAAAAGCAGATTCGGACCAAATGTCTTCTTCGCAAGAAACTCGCACGGAACCCATAGCTGCGCTCAAGGAAGAGCTTGCCAAAGGTAAGATAAACAGGGCTCAATTTGAAAGACTGGCAAAGGCGCGCTACGACTATCTCAAGAATAGGCCCTTTAGCGAGTTATCCGATTCCGAGTTTGAGGAGAGACTCTCGGGGTTTGAAGGATTGAAAGTGACCTAAAGTAGTCAGTCGTGGGCGCGCGCCCACCAAATCGAAGCCCGGAATGTCCTCTGTCCGTCGCGCACTCTCGTTCGCTCCACAAACCCAAGCGTCTCGACTACCTGAGTTCCATCCTTCTTCCTTCACTTGAGACGGACCCTTCAAGTAGAGTGATCCCGTAAGAGGCTCGATTGTGTTCCCACTCGCTCACTCCAAGAACCATGATTGAATCAAAGACAACGCGACCAAGCAGGCTTCCAGTCTTCATGTTTGACATTGGTGGAGTAATCATCAAGTGGCGGAACAACGACCCGATCTACAAGCTTCTCTCCGAGAGGTATAATCTACCCTGTGCCGAAGTCAAACGGGTCTGTGTTCGCAGGCTGCCTTCACTCGAGTCCGGAGAAACCTCCATAACGGCGTTCATGAACGACACTCTGCGCGATCTGGGTAGGAGTCTGACGAGACGCGACTCCGCTACGCGGTTGTGGGTTCTGCCACTCAAGCGACTCTTCAAGCCCAAGTTGGGGATGATCAGTTATGTGAGAACGCTGAGAAGGCATGGTTACTCGGTGTACGCCTTGACAAACACGTCTTCCCCGCATCTGGAATTCTTCAGACGGACAGGGTTGGGTGACGAGTTTGACCATGTCTTTGCTTCGTCTGAGCTCGGAAGCGTCAAGCCTAATCGAGAGATATTCCAGAAGGTATTCCGTTACCTAGACGCATCGCCCGCCGAAGTCGTATTCGTAGATGATCGGGTCGAAAATGTCAAGGGGGCGAGGGACTTCGGTATTCGTTGGGCAATTCATTTCAAGTCGATCCGTCAGCTGAAGAAGGACATTGATCAGGTAATGCGAGAATCTGAACCGCCTGAGAGAAAGCGCGTGCGATAGAGTCCTAAAATATCCCGTAGCCTCGCTAGCTGTCGGAGGAACCGCAACATCCCATGGCACAACCAGTCTCGACCCGTGGAGTCCGGCAGATTCCTAGCTTCGGATTCTCAAACGCTTACCTGATGGATCTCGACGGCCAAGGCATGGCACTGATAGACACGGGGACGCGGGGCAAGACCCAGAAGGTGCTCGACTACGTCGCCAGCATCGGCAGGAAGCCCGGCGATGTAGCCTACATCATCCTGACGCACCCGGACGCCGACCACTCGGGAAGCGCAGCTGCCCTGAAGAGGGCGATGGGCGCCAAGCTGGCCATAGGGCGACTGGACGCACCCAGGCTCTCGGGGGAGAAGAAGCTCAAGGAGATAGGTGGCATGATGCTCCTCCTAGGGGTGTTCATGAGGGTCGAGAGGGTTAAGCCAGACTTGGAGCTGAAGGAGGGGTCGACCATTGGCCCCCTGACGATCATCGACACTCCTGGGCATACGGATGGCAGCATTTCGATCTACAAGCCGGGCGACGCCATCTTCGTCGGAGACCTGCTCAGAGGCGGCGGCACGGGGGGCCTGCAGCTCGCCTCCCCGACCATGAGCAGGGACATGGAGGAAGTGAAGCGCTCCGTCGAGAAGATATCCAAGCTGGAATTCCAGATGCTGCTGCCGGGTCACGGGAAGCCTATCGAAGAGGGCGCCGCGGACAAGCTTAGGAAGTTCGTCGCGAGCGGGTTTAGGTGAAGGTGCGAGCTGTCAGCTTCAGGCTAGCTGCCCGCGCGACGAGGCCAAGAAGGCAGAGGCGAAAGGTGAAGAAAAGTGTATTCTCGTCAATATCAGCAGGCATAATTCCCCGACATCGATGCATACCGAAGCAAGACCGAATTGGACTGAGGTGCCTGCGCAGGAGGACTCGCGATCAGGTTCGATCACTTATCGCTCGCTGACTGAGACAACAGTAATCTCTCAAGCCCCCGCGGATAGTTTTAGGAGCCTGCGCGAGGAAAGCAGGTCCAGCCTGGCTGAGCTTCCTACTGCCTCACAGAGCTGGAAAGAGCAGTCTGGCACGGTAATGCAGGTCGAGCTGTCCATGCTCTTCGTTGGCGAGACCAACGTCAGGAAGACCCCTGGGGATGTTGGGGATCTCGTAGACTCCGTCAAGGAGAAGGGGATACTGGAGCCAGTGGTTGTGCGACCCGTAGGAGGTCGGTACGAGCTTGTTGTCGGCTCGAGGAGGTTCGAGGCGGCGAAGATAGCCGGCATCAAGACAATTCCGGCAGTCATCAGGCCGATGACAGATGAGGAGGCCATAATCGTCTCTCTCGTTGAGAACATCCAGAGAAATGACATCGAACCGGAGGAGGAATACGACGCAATCATTGCCCTGACTAAGGTCAACCCGCGAGCCTATGGAACTGTGGAGCAGCTTTCCAAGGCGATTGGCAAGTCGCGACGGTATGTCGACGATAGAATCAACGCGGTGGAAGTGGTCCGCAAGATAAGGAGAGAGTCAGGTCCCGGGATTTCCGTTAGGCAGGCGCCCCTGCAGGCAGAGAGGAATGAGGGTGTTCTGCCTGTAAAACACGCTACGTTCCTGCACCGGGCAGAAGAGGCGCCCACGGTCCAAGAACTACCGCGTAGGGAACGCATCTCGAAAATGAAGCAGCTGGCTGAGATGATAGCCCCGCTTCCCAGCCCTGAAGCGGAAAGCGTGGTAAGTCACTTCGTGATGGCGCCGCAGCGGCAGGTGGAGGACATCAGGAACGAGGTCTCTACTATGCACGCAGTCAAGATGGACATTCTGCTCGATCCCCGAGTCGCCGACGGCCTGAGGAAGGCTGCGGAAGAGCGCAACACGACGATGGAAGCAGTCGCCTCGCTCGCCATACACTCGTGGCTCAGGCAGCACCAGTACGCCTGATAGAGCTGAAGTCTGCAATAGAAGAGCTGCTCGCTCGAGGCAATTCCACCTCTTCTCATCACTTGTAGTGAGAGAGAATCGGATATGTGTTCGCCGAGCATCACACTTTAGCGCGCGCTCGCGCTCTGCTGTGTCCCGTACTCTTCAGGCTGGAATCAATCCAAATCCTTATCGAACCGTCGTTCCGGCTCCGGTGACGGCGAAAGAGTAGATGGCCGAAGAGGAGCTCAAAGTCGCAGAGGCGCCACGCACTGACGCCGGGAGTCCGATAGCAAGAGTACACGATTCCGTGATGAAGAGGAATCGGTGGGTGGCCGGGGACATACTGGAGATAACTGGGAGTAAGAAGACCTACGCCAAGGCATGGCCCGCAGTAGATGCGGACCCCGACGTGATCAGGATCAACGGGAGCCTGAGGAGAGCCGCCGGAGCCAGCATTGACGATACTGTGAAGGTGAGAAAGGTCGTGCTCAAGGAGGCTACGTACCTCGAGCTGGCTCCAACCGCGGAACTCCCCTTCTCGGGTTTCGAGGATTATCTGTTGGACAGACTGCAGGGCGTCCCTTTCGTGAAGGGCGACGTGGTTTCGCTCAGCTTGATGGGCAATCGCATTGACTTCGTCATAACCAAGGTAAAGCCGGAGGACGCAGACGTTCTGGTCCTTGGGGAGGACACCGAAGTGGAGCTGAGCGACAAGGTGGTGCAGCCTTCGACCGAGAAGGAACAGAAGATCTCCTACGAGGACATCGGAGGGCTCTCGAGGGAGATACAGAGGATCAGAGAGATTGTCGAGCTCCCTATGAAGAGGCCGGAACTCTTCGAGAGGCTGGGCGTCGAAAGCTCGAAGGGGGTCCTGCTGACAGGTCCTCCCGGAACCGGCAAGACGCTCTTGGCGAGGGCCGTCGCGTCTGAAACGAACTCGCACTTCATACCGGTAAACGGTCCCGAGGTCATGTCGGGAGTCTACGGCGGCTCGGAGAGCAATGTGCGCAAGATATTCGAGGAGGCGGAGCAAAAAGCCCCCAGCATCATCTTCATCGACGAGATAGACAGCATCGCCCCAAAGAGGACGGAAGTTCAGGGCGAAGTCGAGAAGAGGGTGGTGGCTGAACTGCTGGCGCGCATGGACGGATTGAAGAGCAGGGGGAAGGTCATAGTCCTGGCAGCGACGAATATTCCAGACGTCCTTGACCCTGCCCTGAGAAGGCCTGGCAGGTTCGACAAGGAGATCGAGATTGGCGTGCCTGACGCGAAGGGCAGGCTGGAGATACTCCAGATTCACACGAGGGGGATGCCTTTGGCCAAGGACGTCGATCTGAAGAAGATCGCAGATTCGACACACGGCTTCGTCGGCGCTGACTTGCAGGCGCTAGCGAAGGAAGCCGCCATGAGCGCACTGAGGAAGGTTCTCCCGACCATAGACATCAACAAGAAGCTACCTGTGGAGAAGCTGAAGCAGATCAACGTCACCATGGACGACTTCCAGGCGGCGATGACCGAGGTCGGACCGTCGGCGATGAGGGAGGTAATGATAGAGAGGCCAAACGTTCACTGGAGCGACATAGGAGGGCTGGAGGATGTGAAGAAAGAGCTCAAGGAGGCGATCGAATGGCCCCTGAAATACAGCAAGACCATGGAGAGGGCGAAGCTCAAGGGAACGAAGGGCATACTGCTTTCAGGCCCTCCCGGGACCGGGAAGACGCTGCTGGCGAAGGCCGTGGCCACGGAAAGCGAGGCCAACTTCATCTCGGTGAAGGGACCCGAGCTCTTCTCAAAGTGGGTCGGTGAAACTGAAAAGGGCATCAGAGAGGTGTTCAGAAAGGCAAGGCAGGCCGCGCCGATGGTGCTGTTCTTCGACGAGATAGACAGCCTGGGACCTATCCGTGGGTCGGATATGGGGACGCACGTCACCGAGCAGGCTGTGAGCCAGCTTCTCACGGAGCTTGACGGCTTGGAAGAGCTCAGGAATGTCATAATCTTGGGGGCGACAAACAGGGCCGAGCTCATCGACCCAGCCGTGCTGCGCCCGGGGAGGTTCGACTCAATCATAGAGGTGCCCATGCCAGACCTCGAGACAAGGAAGCAGATAGCGGCAATACACCTGAGGGGCAAGCCGACCACCGTAGATCCGAACTTCGTCGCGGAAAAGACCGAAGGGTTCTCAGGCGCCGACATAGCAGGGCTCATACAGAATGCGACCAAGAGGGCGACAAGGCGTTACCTCGACGCGCATCCGAAAGAGGACAAGATCGAGGAGCTGAGCATCACGAAGGAGGACCTGGAGGCCCAACTCGAGAAGGTCAAGAAGCAACCCGGCGCCTCGAAACCGCCAAGCACGTATCTTGGATGAGCGTCGCAAGAGCCAGGTTGCTCCCCGCCTAGTTCCCATGGGTGGCGCGCGCTACAATGCCAGCCCTGGGGCTTAATACCCCCCTGGATGGGCGCGACCAAACGTGGAGAGCCACGAAGACGATGCCACTCTAGTCGTGAGCAGAAGAATCAAGCCGGGGCGTGAGAAAGAATACGAAGACTGGCTGCGACGCATCACCGCGGCCGCAAAGGAGTTTCCTGGCTTTATCGGAGTAACGACGCTTGCTCCCAAGGACGCAGAATCCAATGTGAGGTTCTTGGTCTGGCGGTTTGAAGACAGGAAGACGTTGGAGAACTGGAAGAATTCACCGAAGAGGCTCAGCTTCATAAAGGAAGTGGACAATTACGCATCACACTACTTCGCAGAGGCAACCGGGATGGAAACATGGTTTGCTCTGCCGGACATGGAAACGGTCATTGCACCTCCAAAATGGAAGATGGCTCTGGTCACCATTTTCGGGGCGTTTATCGTCAGTTTTCTAGCGCATCTGCTCCTCAATCCATTTTTCGACCCCTGGCCACTGTTCGCCAGCACGCTGGTCTACATCGTCATTCTCGTCGGGCTTCTGACCTATCTTGTGATGCCACATCTGAGCAGATTCTTCCGCCGCTGGCTGTACCCGTAGCTCGGGGGAAGCACTTCAACGCGTAAGCGGATTCAGGCTTCGGCCCCATGCGGCGAGCCTCCCCTCGGGCACCTTCGGGCCCTCTTCGGAATTGAAGGCTGAGCTGCGAGAGCCCGGGCCGGCCCACAATCGTCAATCCTTAATATCACCACTCGCGTCACCATACGAGATAATCACGAATAGGAACCTCCTGGTCTTCTCCATCCTCCTGATCTTGGCGGGACTCGGCTTGGGGGTGACCCTCCTCTTCATACTAGGCTTCTTTCTCTTGTTCCCGGCAGTTCTCTTACCATCAAAGCCAGCCTCCCAGAAACCTCCGACAAGCTCGACAAGCTCGACAAGCTCGACAAGCTCGACAAGCTCGACAAGCTCGACAAGCTCGACAAGCTCGACAAGCTCGACAAGCCCTGAAAGACAACCTATGAGACGGATTCATCCCCAAACCCCTACCGCTCCTGAGACACCTCCTGCGCCAGCTCCGCCACAAGTGGTTTCATCACCGTCGATGCCCCCGACCCAGAACTCCCAGATCTCCTACAGCCCGTCGCTCTTCCCGACAAGCATCTTCCCGAGTGCGGCGCAGCTCACTCCGACAACAGTGTCTCCGAGCTCAATGCAGTCCATCCCTGCAGCACAGCTCTCAAAAGAAACGCATATCGAAGGGCGTCAGTCTAGAGATGAAGTGCTTGAACTCGGGGCCCTGTTGGTACTGCTCAAGCTGGCCTTCGGCTAGGGCACGTACAGGTTCATTTCTCTCGCCACCTTCTTCAGCCTCTCCACTCGATGAGGCATTGATGGGTGCGTCGAGAAGAGCTCTATCAGCGAGCTTCCCCTGAACGGGTTCACAATCCATAGCGATGCCGTGGCCGGTGATGGCGCGTTTGCGGACTTGTTCGACATCGGCCTCGTCTGGGCCCTGTTGGAGAGTTTGCCGAGAGCGCTGATGAGTCCGCCCGGATTCCTCGTCAGCTTCGCCCCATACTCGTCAGCGTTGTATTCGTCGTTCCTGCTAATCCCCAGCTTGACGAATGTCGCTCCGAGCGGCACCAGAATCGCGGCTACGACGAGGACAATCGGCGAGTTCTTGTTCCTCCCGCTTCCTCCGCCGCCGAGCATGACAGACCAGAGGGCGATGGTCCCGATGTAGGAAATCGCTCCAGCCATAGTCGCGGCCACGCTGGACATTAGGACGTCGTGGTGGACGACGTGTCCGATTTCATGTCCGATCACCGCCTCGAGTTCGCCCGGGGTGAGAGTCTGCAGGATCGATGACGTGGCGCACACCACTGCCTTGCTGGGCCCTCTGCCTGTCGCGAACGCGTTCGGCTGAGAAGACTCGACTATGCCCACTCTTGGCATCGGGATGCCCGCCTTCTGGGCAACATTCCTCACGATCCTGAAGAGAGTCGGGTTGTCGCTCTCCTGAATCATCTTTGCCCTGCTCAGCTTGATGACGAGCGAGTCGCTGAAATAGTACGAAACGAAGTTGAAGACAGCTGCTAAGCCAAGACCCAGGAGCATGAAGAACAGTGGGTCGCCGAAATACAGACCTACGGCAAAGCCGATGGCCATCAGTAAGCCGGTCAGAACTCCGAATAGGAGCGTCAGCTTGAGGTAGAGTGCAGCGGCCATTTCACTTCAGGAAAGGCTTGCAAAAGTCGTTGGCCGTATATAGTTTTCCTTGAAGATCAGGTCCTGCCAGCTCAGGATGTGAAGCAACATGAGCCTGTCTCGCCTCGCGTCGACCCGCCGATCAAACAAATTCCCGACCGAAAGGATAAAATTCACGCGTGCGGGAGAACAACTTGGAACACTATTGGAGGACAATGACGACGACGAATGGTCTGCAAGGAAACGCAAAGGGTACCCTTTCGGCCCGTGGGCCTTCCCGGACATCGACGAGATGATGAGGGAAATGGAGAAGGCTTTCTCGGAACAGTTCAAGGAGTTGGAGAAGGAGCTGCCTAAGAACCTGGTCAGGGAGACGACCTCTCCGGACGGCAGCACGAAGAAGGAGATAGGCCCGATAGTCTATGGCTACTCCGTTACCATCGGACCTGACGGAAAGCCGATAGTCAGAGAGTTCGGCAACGTCAGGAAGAGCGAAGGCACTCCCTGGAAGGAGATCCAGGACAGGCGTGAGCCGCTGATTGATGTCGTTAGCTCCGACAAAGAGGTGAGGGTGATTGCAGAGATGCCCGGAGTGAACAAGTCTGACATCAACGTCACCGTCAACGAGAAATCGCTCGTTATATCCGTAGACAGGGAGGACAGAAGATACTACAAGGAGCTCGAACTTCCCGGGATCGTCGACCCGAAGGGCGCGAAGTCAGCGTACAACAATGGTATCCTGGAGGTCACGATTCCCCTGAAGTCGCCCGGCACGACCGGCGTAAAACTCCGGGTCGATTGACCTACTGGTAGGGCCCGCCCTCGGTTCCTTCCTTGTATCTGGCCAGCGCATTGAACGTAGGTTCCCTGTAGCCGTGCTTCTCGGCTAGAGACCTGGCGATGTCTCCCGCCGTGATGATGCCCACCATGGACCCTGACATGTCCACTACGACCAGCCGCCTCACCCTGTATTCAGCCATCTGGGCGGCCGCGTCGGTCAGCGACGCGTTCGGAGAGACGATAATCAGCGGAGTCGACATAATGTCCTTCACGAAGACCTTGGTAGGGTCGACTGCGTCGGCCAGAACCTTCGAGACCAGGTCCCTCTCGGTGACGATTCCAATCGCCCTGTTGGCTTGCGTCACGACTGTGCAGCTCACGCCCCTCTTGGCCATCGCCTTCGAACACTCCTTCACATTGGTGTTCAAGTCGACAGCCAGAACGGCTTTGGCCATGACGTCGGCAACGTTCGGATCCCGCTGGGTCATCGTCATTGGCAGGAGACTACGCTAATATATCAATTGACTTGCGCCCGGAAAACAGATGGCCGAACCTGTCGTTTCGGTACAGGGTCTCGTGAAGCGGTACGGCGAGACTACGGCGGTCGACGGCGTCTCCTTCGAAGCACAGAAAGGGGAGATTTTCTCTCTGCTCGGCCCTAATGGCGCCGGTAAGACATCCACGGTCGAAATCATCGAGTGCGTCAGGAGGCCGACCGCTGGGTCGGCTAGGGTTCTGGGATACTCGGTCTCGGAGCCTGACGGGGAGATCGAGATCAAGAGAAGGATCGGCATGCTCCCCCAAGAATTCAACGCCCTGGGGAGACTCACCGTTGAAGAGACTCTAGAATTCTTCGCAGGGATGTACGACGCGCCCGCCGACTTGATGGGCCTACTCGATCTCCTCGAAATTCGAGAAAAGGCGAAGGTCCGCTTCGCCGACCTGTCAGCGGGGCAGAAACGGCGGGTGGGTATTGCGGCCGCGCTCGTAAACGATCCGGAACTCCTCGTTCTTGATGAACCGACGACCGTCTTGGACCCTGAAATGAGGCGAGTCACCTGGAAGGTGATTCAGGGCCTGCACGCAAGAGGAAAGTCGATAGTTTTCACGACGCGCTACGCTGACGAGGCGGAACAACTCGCAGACCGCATTGCAATCCTCGTAAAGGGCAAGACAGTGGCTTTGGACACGCCCTCTCAGCTAGTCCAAAGCTATGGAGCTGGGAGGACGATGGTCTTCACAAACGGGGGAGAAGGCGTTTTCGGGACGCTGCGGAGGTTCTTCGACACAGTCTCCATGGAGGGATCGAGCGTAGTCGTTCCTTTCGGCGACATGCGCGACATTCAAGTGGCTCTCACTGCCCTGATTGAGAGGGGGCTCCACGCCGACATGGCATTGCGGTCGGCTGGCTTAGAAGAAGTCTACCTGAAACTTGCAGGGTCCGGAATGTCCGAGAGCGGCGAGACCGAATGAGAGCAATCGTCGTCTTCAAGGCCATCACGAGGAATTGGCTCAGAAGCAGGAGCGGACTCTTCCTTAGCCTCCTCTTCCCCGTCATATTCATCCTTCTCTTCGGCAGCAGTAGCAGCCAAGCCGACTACTATCTGCCCGGGCTCATTACCGCTGCCATAATGGTCACTGGAATCATCGGCCTGACGAACAACGTGATTGAGTTCAAGAGCACGGGATTAACCAAGAGGCTTTCCGCCACTCCCTTGACCAAACTCGAATGGATTCTGGGGAACATCCTGAGCCAGACTGTGTTCGCAGTTGCTCTTGCCGCAGTGATGATGATCCTTGGCATCGGCCTCTACCGCACGCCGGTGACCATCAACCTCTACATGGTTCTAATTCTGCTTGCTGGCGTCACTCTATCCTCTGGAATCGGAATAACTCTAGCCGGGTTGGTCAGGGACCCGGAAGTTGCATCTGGACTCGGCTACGCTATAGCGTTCCCGATGACGTTTGTCTCAGGGACCTTCTGGTCCGTCTCCACAATGCCGGACTTCTTTCAGGCGGCAGCCAGGGTCCTTCCACTCACCTACTTCTCCGAAGGGCTCCGGGACTCGATGCTTGGAGGAGACGCCCATGCCGCCCTCTTGAACCTAGGAGCGACCGTCGCTTTTGCCGCTGCCTTCATCGCTATTGGTGTCAAGGTCACTCACTGGCGAGAAGATTAGGCGTGGACCGGGGGGGAATTGAACCCCCGACCTTGGGACCTCTGAGGTTCTCCCGCGTGCAAGGCGGGCGTTCGTACCGCTGAACTACCGGCCCACAATCGAGGCCAGTCCATCGTTCCTTCTTATTCTCTTCTTGTTTGGAAAGGAATTATAGCCGATTCCAAAGCGCCAGCAGGCAGTGGGCCGGTAGCTCAGCTTGGCTAGAGCACCCGACTGATAATCGGGAGGCCAAGGGTTCGAATCCCTTTCGGCCCATAGCTCTCAAGATGTGGGGGCTCTCCCCCCTCGTCGCGCGCGCAAGCTCCACACCTAGCAAGTCCGCCATAGCGCCCTGATAGGAATTACCAACCTTAACCATGCGTCAAGCGCTTGATAGCTTTCGAGTGCGCGCGAATCTGTGAACTAGCCTTATATTTCGAACCCGGTCGGCCGATGACTAGAGAGCTTGATTGCCAGATCGAATGCGCCGTGGTTCCGTCCTCTGAGTTTAACCATCGCGTTTCTGCTTGTCTTTTCCTCCGTTGCCGTCCTGCAGACCCATGCTATCGCAGCTACCGCTTCCACGACCGCATCCAAGCCTCTTACTGGCTTCAAGCTCGTTGGCGAGGCTCCCCATGACCTGCCCGTCCTGCTCAACATAGCCATCCCCCTCCGGAACACCGGGCTCCTTAGCTCGATGACCCAGGAGGTCTCCGACCCGACGTCCCCATTGTTCCGGCACTTCCTTTCGCCCGCCCAGATCCAGGCCGACTTCCTGCCCACTGCCGCCTATGACGTCATGATGAACCAGCTCCAGGAGGACGGGTTCCACATAGTAATGACCGCCCTGAGCTCCTTCATCATTGTGTCTGCTACCGCCGCCCAGGTGAGATCGTACTTCCACGGCGACGTGAGCCTCTACTCCAACGGTACCGCTTCCTACTACGAGACCAGCGGCGCCTCAACCTTCCAGGGCGCCCGGTTCTACGCCTCGAATGCGACCGCGCTCGAGGTCAGGCCGCGCATTGTCGCATCGACCTCGGGGGCCCGGGGCGGCAACGCCACCCTCCCTGCCAACGACTTCTCGGCCAAGGAGCTTCAGGCGGTGTACAACGCCACCTACCTCTACTCCAGGGGCGAACAGGGCAAGGGCGAGACCATAGGCCTCATGGACTTCTTCGGCTCGCCCAGCGTCACCCAGGACCTGCAGATCTTCGACCAGAAGTTCGGGTTCCCGGCCTCCAATTTCACGATCAAGGCCATAGGGCCCTATGACCCGAACTACGGCGTCGCCGAGGGCTGGAACGAGGAGATCGCCCTGGACGTCGAGCTCTCGCACGCCATGGCCCCCCTGGCCAGCGAGATCATGTACGTTCCCAGCAACGCCCTGACTCTGTCCGCGTCCCTGGCACCTGTGGTCCAGGCCGACAAGGTCGGCACCCTCTCCCAGAGTTTCGGCTGGTACGAAGCCGAATGGCAGGCCTCCGACGTGGGCGCATCCTCTTACTACTTCAACGTCTACCTCGCCGACCAGGAGTACATGCTGGGCTCCCTCGAGGGGATCTCGTTCCTGGTCGCCTCGGGCGACGGCGGAGGCAGCGGCTTCAGCTCCGGCCCCCTGGGCAACCTGGACTTCCCCGACGCCTCGCCCTACGTGACATCGGTCGGCGGCAGCCAGACCTACATCTACACCCTGCCCAACGGCACCGAGAGGTTCACCCAGACCACCTGGTCCAACCAGGCCTTCGTCCCGAACCTGGTGAACTACGGAGGAGGGACCGGCGGTGTGAGCGGCCTCGAGCCCAAGCCCTGGTACCAGCAGAACGAGACGACGCCTGCTTCGTTCCCGAACGGGAGGATGGAGCCTGATCTGGTCCTCCAGGCCGGCGTCGATCCTGCCACGTATTACGTGGCCATGGGCCAGGTCGCAGGTGTCGGCGGGACTTCGGAGTCCTCCCCCCTGTTTGCTGGCCTCCTCGCCCTTGTGGCTGAGGCGAGCGGCGGCCGCCTGGGCCTCGTTACGCCTACGCTCTATTCAATCGGCAACGACCCGTCGCTGCGTAGCAAGATATTCGTGCCGACCCCCATCGGGTACACCATCCCATGGATCTCGAGAGAGGGCTACAACCTCGCCAGCGGATGGGGAGCTCCGAACATCGGCGAGCTGGCCCAGTATTATTCTTCGACGAAGTCGCAGCCGGGCCTGAACGTCTCCGTGGCAATATCCAACCCGAACACCGGCCAGAACGACGAGTTCACGCCTGGGCAGTCTGTAGACGTGCGGGTCGTTGTGAAGACGACCGGGGCGTCCCAATCTAACGTCGCCAACGGCAGCTTCACGGCCGACCTCGACACGCTGACCGGCATCTCCGGGACGACCTCTATGTCGTACAACAGCACGTCGGGAGCCTGGACGGCCTCGATCCCGGTGGGCGACCATTCCGGCCTTGCCTTCGTCAACGTCAATGGGACGTCAGCGGGGCTGAAAGGAGAAGGTGCCGCCGAGTTCTTCGCCGGCTACCTGGCGACCTTCCTGTCGCCCACGCCTGTCCAGCCTTGGACCACGATAGGGGGCCTGCATGTTGTGGTGAACGCCACTGACATCAACGGCAATCCCGCCCCATCCGGAAACGTCTCCATGGCGGTCGATACCTACAGCATCCTCTACAACACGTACACGACAGTGGGCAGGGTGCAGCTGTCGCGCGGGGCCGTGCCTTCCACAGGCTCCCTCTGGGGGGCCACGCTGACCAATTCCTACCCGACCGGGCCGACCGACCTCATCCTGCAGGGCGACACCTACGGCTTCCTCCCCTTCACCAACGGGATCTACCTGCAGACGACCGAGGTCTTCCCCCAGGTCGCTGCCGAGCCTGGCGCCATCGCGCCTGGCCAGTCACTCCTGATACTGGCGAGCCCTGAGGCTCCCATCAACATAGCGGGGATCCCCTCGCTCGAGACCGGGCTGTCGCTCGGAACCGACATCGCGAACGGCGCGAACGTCACAGCCTTCCTGGTGAGTCCGACCGGAAAGACCGTGTCCACGGCCGACATCATCATGCAACCGTGTCTGCAGTACGCCGCCGGGTGCATCGGCAACATCAACGACAACGGCGAGCTCACCGTGCCCGCCGACGCCACTCCGGGACTCTACCTGATACTCATCACCGCGAACTACACCGCGGTCACACTGCAGGATGACTACGGGGTCTCGGGCGTTAACGGCTCCTTCTTCGGCCAGGTCATGGTGACCGGGCCCGCCAGCCTCCCAGTCATCCAGGTGTCGCCTTCGACCCTGTACCAGGGCCAGACCGCCCAGATCGTCGCCGACATCCACTACTCGAACGGGACCGAGGCGAGGTTCGGCGAGTACAGCGCCTTCGTCTACCCGCACGACGCTTCGGTGGTCTACACAGACGTGAACTTCGTGGAATTCCTGCTGGGCCACCTCGTACAGCTCAGCTACTCCTCGACGCTCAACAGGTGGGTCGGCGACTTCACGGCCCCCTCCCCATACAACAGCGCCTACCTGTCGCCCGTCACCGCCTACGCCCTGGACTACTCCGGGCCCTACGACGCCTTCGTGACCGGGCACTCCTTTGACGGGACGCCCACGGACACCAACGAGAGCGCGGGCCAGGCCTTCTACATCCAACCCTACACGCTGGTCGCCAACCAGACCCTAAGCTCCCTGGTGCAGACCTCGGGCTTGGCCTTCAGCGGCGACACGATCAACGCGTCCGCAGTGCTTTCGAACGACGTCTTCCTCGGCTCCAACGCGATCCGGGGAGGCACGGTCACCATCAGTGACTCCGCGATGCAGGGGATCCTGAATGTGAGTAACACCCAGCTCAACCTCGTCGGCGTCTCTGGCGGCACGATTTCCGCCTTGAACAGCCAGCTCCATCTCGCTGATTCGAGCGTCGACTCCTTGAGTCTGAGCGGCTCTACCGTTTCACTCGATTCATCATCTTACCAGTCGATTACGCCATCTCTCCCCACCATCCAGATTCTGCAACCAGCGGGTTCATCTGCCTACAATGGTATTCTGAACATCAACGCCGTGGTGGTCGGCCAGCAGCTTTCATCAGTGAAGTTCTCAGTGGACGGGGCGCCTATTCAGACGTTCACTCCCGGCACCGCCCCCTACACATACGCTCTCAACACCACGGAGCTCTCGGATGGTGTGCATTCGCTGGTGGTGATGGTGACTCAGCAGGACGGAGTCTCGTCGACACTGACAACCTCGTTTAGCACCGATGCGCAGGCGACCGCGCGCGCTCTCTCCCTTGGGAACCAATTGGGAGTCCTTTCTGATCAGCTCAAGCAGTTGAATGCCAACATCAGTTCTCTCTCCTCGAGGCTGAATGCCAACATCAGTTCTCTCTCCTCGAGGCTGAATGCCAACATCAGTTCTCTCTCCTCGAGGCTGAATCAGGTCAATGCGTCGGTGAAGACACTCTTCGACATCTCGTACGCCCTCGTGGCCGTCGCCGTGGTGGCAATCATAATCGGCGTCCTGGCTCTTCGCAGAAAGCCTCTCCAGGCCAGTCAGCCATAGTCTAACGGTAAGCCAAGCGCGCCCCACCAAGGAAGAGCCCAGAATAGGCTCTGCTTGTCTAGATCGGCTGGATTCCTGCTGTTGGATATTCTTGCTATCGCTCCGAGTGATTAGTAAGCACGGTGTCAACAGTCTTATTATCGAGAGATTAGGCGAGCCCTCGAAAGTCGCATGCCTGACCTGATCAATCCTGCGGTTCGCGCTATCCAGAAGGCGGCGCTTGAGAATCCAGACCTCTTCTGGTCAAAGGAGGCCGAGAAGATACACTGGTTCCGAAGATGGGACCGAGTGCTCGAAGCGGAAGTCCCCGACTTCAAATGGTTTGTCGGCGGACTCACGAACCTGAGTTACAACTGTCTAGACGGCCATGTACAGGAGGGATGGGGCGGTCACGCAGCACTCATCGCGGTGAACGAGCTTAGTCAGAGACAGGTCTACACCTATCATCAGCTCCTAGCCGAGGTAAAGAAGACCGCGGCTGCCCTCAGGGGAATCGGAGTGAAGCGTGGAGATCGCGTCGCGATCTATATGCCGACGATGCCTGAAGCGATAATCTCGATGCTGGCCGCGACGAGGATTGGCGCGGTGCATCTGGTCGTGTTCGCCGGCTTCGGTGCCAGCGCACTTGCTGACAGAATCCGAATGGCGGGTGCAGGAGTCCTCCTGACTGCGGACGCAACCTGGAGGAGAGGCCGTGCTACGCCACTATTGGGCATCGTCGAAGAGGCTCTTCGCGATCCGGCCTCACCGGTGAAGAAGGTTGTGGTCCTCAACCGCCTTGCAGAAAGATCCCAGCTGCAACCCGGCCGCGACATTGCCTGGCAGGATTTCCTAGACTCCGGTCGGGGGTCATCAACCGAATTTGAACAGATGGAGGCGAACGAGCCTGCGTTCATCCTGCCCACCTCGGGGACCACCGCCAAGCCAAAACTCGTCGTGCACATGCACGGCGGCTACCAGGTGTGGATTCGCAGCGCAGGAGAGTGGATCTTTGGGTTGAAACCGAGCGACATATGGTGGTCGACTTCAGACATTGGCTGGATAGTGGGGCACAGCTACATCGTCTACGCTCCCTTGCTCTTTGGCTCCACGACCGTTGCCTACGAGGGCGCGCTCGACCATCCCGGACCCGAGACATTCTACAGGGTGGTCGAGGAGAACGGCATCACTGGGGTCTTCACGTCTCCGACGGCGGTCAGGCTGCTCATGCGGTATGGGACCGAGGCAGCAGAGCGCTTCGACATCGGGACGATCCAGCGCGTCTTTTCGGCAGGTGAGATACTGAATCCCCCGGCTTGGACCTGGATGCAGAAGGAGCTCTTCCGCGACAGGATTCCTGTGATCGACCACATGTGGCAGACCGAAACTGGTGGGCCGGTCTTCGGAAACCCGTACGGAATCTGTCTACTCCCCATAAAGCCAGGGTCGGCTTGCCTCCCCCTCCCTGGAATCTTTGCCGAGATCCGCAATCCCGATGGGTCCAGTGTCGGCAAGGACGAGAAGGGCATCGTGGTAATCACGCGCCCTTTTCCCGGGCTGACCTCCACGCTGTGGGGGGACCGCGACCGCTACAGGGGAGAATACTGGGAGAGGATCCCCGGGGTGTTCTTCACAGGGGACTCCGCCCACGTGGACGAAGACGGATACGTCTGGTTCGCCGGAAGGTCTGACGAGATAATCAAGGTAGCCGACCACAGAATCGGAGTAATCGAGGTGGAGAGCGCCTTCCTCTGGCATCCGGCCGTCGCGGAAGCCGGGGTCACCACCCATCCGGACAAACTTCGAGGGTCGGTCATAGTTGCCTTTGTGACCCTGAAGGCAGGACACCAGCCGAGCGATCAGCTCAAGTCCGAGCTGAGAGAAACGGTCAGGAAAGAATTCGGCCCGCTGGCCGTGATAGAAGAAATCAACTTCGTGACAGTGCTCCCGAAGACGCGCAGCGGGAAGATCATGAGGCGGGTGCTGAAGGCCATAGTCCTCAATCAGGAACCTGGAGACATATCGACGATCGAATCCGGAGAGTCGGTCGAAGAGGCGCGCCAAGCTTGGCAGCAGATGCAGTCGCAGCTGCAGTCTGGTGACTCAGGACGCAGTCAGGACTGAACCTAATCCCCGGTGCGCGCGCTGGACCGGGTCACGGGAGGACCGCTGGGGATTCATTGTCGAGAGATCTTTGGACCCTGCGCTGTTCCAATCGACTCCGACCACCTCGTTCTCTTCGCCATCGAGGGTCAAACTCGCAGTCAGCTGGCACTGGGGATAGTTTGAAACTCCATGCAGAGGAGGACAGCCTGCGCCTCCTCCCTTGTGGAGAAGATCTGGACCTGGAGGTCGACCGCTCTCCGCCTGATTCGGTACAAGTCGTCAGAGGTCACGTTCGAGTTGGCGTTGAAGGACAAAAGGAACGATATCTTCCCGGCTGAGATGAGTGAGATTGCATCGTTTACCGTGGCCGGCGAAGGCCTTGCGACTTTGAGCATTTCGATCCCCCTATTCCTGAATTCGGTGAGAATGCCCTCTGCGCCTGCCTCGTCCTGCCACGGTTCGAGGAGCATAACTCCCATTTCACCCTTCCTTGGTATCCTATGGCCGGTGGCCAACAGAGCCTGAGATAAGGCCTCGGCGAAGGTGGCGCCAAAGCAGGCGACCTCTCCTGTCGACTGCATCTCAACCCCTAGCCGGGGGTCGGCCCCGTCCATCTGGAGGAAGGAAAACTGTGGTGCCTTCACTACAAAGGCCCTGGGGTCTTCGACGTCCGTTGTCCGCTTGAGTGTCCCTCCGAGCAGCGCTGGAGCAACCATCTCCACCAAATTAACTCCCGTCGCTTTGCAGACAAAGGGTAGCGACCTCGACGCCCTGAGGTTGCATTCGATGACGTAGACCGATACGCCTTGAACCAGGAATTGGATGTTCAAGGGGCCCCGCGCCCTTAACTCCCTGGCAATGCTGCGAGTGTAGGTTCTGATCTTCTGTTTGGCTCCTCTGGTGATGGAGACTGTGGGAATCGACATGATGGCGTCTCCCGAATGTATTCCAGCGTCTTGGACGTGTTCGATGATGGCGCCGATCACTGTGTTCTTTCCGTCGGAGACAGCGTCGATCTCTACCTCACGTGCGCCCTCGACGAATTCGCTCACGGTGACCGGGTATTCGGGATTGACCCTGACCGCCTTCGAAATGAACGTCTCAAGCTCGGACGGGTCCCAGATGACCCTCATCGCGGACCCGCTTAGGATGTGGGAAGGCCTTACAATCACGGGGTACCCCACGGTAGCGCAGAACGCGGCTGCCTCGGCAGGGGACCGGAAGCTCCCCCACGCTGGCTGGGGGATTCCCAGACGGTCGAGCAGGGCGCTGAACTTAGTCCTGTCCTCCGCCGTTTCAATTGGCTGAGACGAAGTCCCGAGGATTTTCACGCCTCTCTTTTCAAGGCCCTCGGCCAAGTCGTTCGGAGTCTGCCCCCCGACGCAGAGCACTATGCCTTCTGGTCTTTCCTTGTCGTAAATCGCGAGGAGCCGTTCAATAGTCAGCTCCTCGAAGTAGAGCCTGTCGCTCATGTCGAAGTCGGTCGAGACTGTCTCAGGGTTGCAGTTCACCACGATAACCTCGTCAATTCCATTTGCCTTCAAAGCCCAAGCCATGTTCATGGTCCCCCAATCGAACTCGACCGAGCTTCCTATCCTGTAGGGTCCAGCGCCGAGAACAATCGCCTTTCTTTTGCTGGTCGGCGGGGCCTCTTCGACCGCGCCATTGAAGGTCTGGTAGAGATAGTTCGTCTTCGAAGGCCATTCGGCAGCGAGCGTGTCGATAGTCTTAGTGACAGGCGTCACTCCGAGCCTGCTTCTGATGTCCCTTATCCTATCCTCGTCCAGTCCGAGGAGGCTGCCCAGTTGTCGGTCCGAGAATCCGAGCCTCTTCGCCCTAGAGAGAATCTCTCGGGAAGGTATCGAGCCTGGCTCCTGACTCTCGAGCTGAGAGTAGAAATCTACGATATTCTTGAGCTTCACGACGAACCACGGGTCGACCTCGCTCTTCGAGCTGACTTCGCTTACGCTCAGCCCTGATCTGAGAGCATCCGCAAGGTCGAAGACCATGGTGTCGGTCGGGTGCTCCAGCATCGCGGCCACCCTCTCCTTCGGAGGGGTCTGAGTACTCGACCTGATGAGTCCTTCGTGTCTAGGGTTGGCCATGCGTGCGGCTTTCTGTATCGCCTCCTCGAAGCTCCGGCCCACTGCCATCACCTCGCCGATGGACTTCATCGAAGTTCCGATCACCCTCGGAGCCCTGTCAAATTTGTCCGTGTCCCACCGGGGCATCTTGACGACGAGATAGTCAAGCGACGGTTCGAAGAGTGCCGAGGTCACGCCCGAGGCCTTGTTTTTCAGCTCCGTGAGGTGGTGGCCGAGAGCGAGCTTGGTTGCGATGTAGGCTAGGGGATATCCTGTCGCCTTCGACGCGAGTGCAGAGGACCGTGACAACCTGGCGTTGATCTCGATGGCCGCGTACCGTTTTGAGCTGGGGTGTAGGGCGAACTGGATGTTGCATTCCCCCACAATTCCGCAGATCCTAGCAGCCCTGAGGGACGCCGTGCGCAACATGTGGTATTCCGCGTTAGTCAGAGTCTGAGAAGGAGCTACGACGATGTTGTCCCCTGTGTGGACCCTCATCCCTAGCACGTTCTCCATGTTGCAGATGATAACGCTGTTATCTGCTCTGTCCCGCATTATCTCGTACTCGATCTGCTTCCAGCCGCCGAGGTACTCTTCGACGAGGACCTGATGCGACAGCGAGCTGTTGAGGCCCCGCTCGACAATCTCCTCCAGTTGACGCGGATTCCTCGCAACCCCGCCTCCTCTTCCGCCGAGGGTGTACGCCACCCTGATCATGGCTGGGAAGCCCAGGTCTGCCGCTACATCTTCGGCCTCCTTCAGTGAATACGCGGCTCTGCTCCTCGGAACGGGCACATCCGCCTCGACCATGGTCTGTTTGAAGAGGTCCCTGTCCTCGGTGAGTCGAATCCCTTGGATTTGTGTCCCAAGGACCCTAATGCCGTACTTCTCAAGGACACCATTCCCCGAGAGCTCGATTCCGCAGTTCAGGGCGGTTTGCCCTCCGAACCCGAGCAGGATCGAGTCAGGCCTCTCTTGCTCGATGACTCTGGTCACTGATTCTAACGAGATAGGAACGAAACGGATGCTTTCCGAGAACTGCTCACTGGTCTGAATCGTTGCGATGTTGGGGTTGACCAAGACGGACTTGATTCCCTCCTCTTTGAGAGCCTTGAGGCACTGGCTGCCGGAGTAGTCGAACTTGCGGCTGGTTCTACCAGCTCTCGCCTGCTTCTCCGACTTTTATCGCCCCGCTGCCAACAACTAGGACCTTGGTTACATTCTCACGCTTCGAATCTCCTCACCTCTTCTGCGCGATCCATCGAGTACATCGAAGAACCTGTCGAAAACGAAGTTGGTATCGTAAGGGCCGGGCGTCGCTTCAGGATGGAACTGCACTGCGAGGCAGGGCCTCTCAGCGTGAAAAACGCCCTCTATGGTTCCATCGTCAGAATTCATGAACCAGGGCTTCAGCTCCGACCTTGAGAGGGTCTTCTTGTCGAGAGCGTAACCGTGATTCTGGCTGGTGACATAGCCCCTCCCCGTGGTGACATCCACGCAAGGTTTGTTCTGGCCCCGGTGGCCGTACTTCAGCTTGAAGGTGTCAACTCCCTGGGACATCCCAACGATTTGCTCACCGAGACAGATTCCGAGCACTGGGATCTCGGCATCGATGAGTGCTCCTACTGACTTCGTGGCCTGAGCGCACATCTGAGGGTCGCCGGGGCCGTTGCTGACCACTACCCCCGAAGGGTCGTACTTCATCACGGTCGAGTAGGACGAATCGTGCGGGAGCCTGACCACTTGGTGCCCTCGGAGTAGTAGGTTCCTAACTATGCCCAGCTTCGCTCCGCAGTCGATTAGCACAACGCGCTTCTCTGAATCCCCGTAAACGACCGGTCTCCTCACGGAGACGCCCTTGACTAGATTCAGCGAAGAGTATCTTTCAGCTCGGCGGAGCAGGCTTCTGAGGCGCTCAAGATTGGACGCGTCGCGTCCGTTCGCGAGGATACCCATCATCACCCCCGCATCTCTGAGCTTCGTGACAAGCGCACGAGTGTCGACTCCCTCGATTCCTGGAATCCCCTCGGATTCGAGCCAACGGCCGAGGGTCCGTTTAGAGGCCCAGTGCGATGGACCGTGACAAGCTTCTTGGACGACGACGCCACGTACCTTGATTGACCCTGATTCGAAGTATTGCGGGAGCCCGTACTCGTCGAGATCTCCGTAGTCTGCCACCCCATAGTTTCCTACCAAAGGATAGGTGAAGCAAAGAATCTGTCCTGCATAGGAGGGGTCAGTTATCGACTCTGGATAGCCTACCATGCCCGTGTTGAAGACCACTTCGCCGGCCGACTCCAGCTCAGCACCAAAACCAGTTCCAAAGAAAATGGAGCCGTCCTCGAGAAGAAGAATCGCTTCCTTGCTCGGTCCGTACACCCTAAGAAGAAAAAGGTCGCCCTTTGGGGATTTAAGGGTTTGGAGCGCGGGTTCTGTCTAATCTTCGGTAGCTTTGGGGTTTTCTTCGGGCTGTCTAAACTCGGTTGCTGGCTTACCTTAGAGCGTCCTTATCCGCGATTTCTTGGTCTATCTTCACGGGAGGAGGCGTCCATCCGCACTCCGCGCAACTGATTTGGACGGTGTGCTCGTCTATGTCCTTGGCCTTGAAGCTGGAAGAACCGCATTTGCGGCATTTCATCTCGTCCCGGATGGGCTCCGTCCTCATCAATTCGCCGATTCGCCCCAATCCGTCCTTTAAGGGTGCCTTAGAATCGTTTGACAAGAGCTAGTAATCTGGGATGTCATCTGTGATGACCCAATAGCCTTCCTTATCCTTTCTGACATAACCGTTCTTCTCTAGCTTCTTCAGCCGATTGCTAACGTATGTGTAGAGTGCATATTCGGGAAACCTCTCTTTGGCGAGCTTGCTTATCTCATGACCTGTCGCTCTTCCGCCCAGTTCCTTCAGGAGTTCATAAATCGCCTTTTGGCTCAATCCCAGGCATCCGCCCTGATCACCGAGGCATGGGTTATCCTTAAGCATGGTCGACGAGGGTTCATTCCTGTGCTGGGCGGGCGAGGACAACTCGCTAGCGAGATTTGCCCGCCCAGACCAGAGTCTGCTCCCTCAGACATCCGAACCGCGTAAAGAGATGATATGACCGCTTCTATTATTGGCTTTCGGGTTCTGCCGAGCGTCAGGACTGACTGAAGACGAGGATTCCGTAGAAATTTTGCCTCTCTCTGTGGATTATGCTGTCTCTCGTCCAGAAATACTCGATAAACATATCGGCCTTGCTCTCGTTGAAGACTCGGTTGACTATCCCGTTTCTCCTTCGGCTGCTAATGTCTGGGAGATGGAACCTGATGAGTTTGCGCGTGACCCCGCCGACTCTCTCGGTCTCTATGACATCGTAATACCTCTGAATGTTGTCAGTCCTGCGAGGCATCACACACCTACTATCGTTGGATTCTGTTAAGTCTTCGGAGAGCGGCATGCTGCCCCTCATCGAGCGTCAGGGATTGGGCAATCCTTAAGCGCGGTCCACACACCATGAGGAGGCGTCGTGTTTTCTGACCCGCATGAGCTGGCCTCAAATCCGGACAGGCTGGAACGAATCGAGAAGGCCACGCTCCGGTCAGTCACTCAGGCGATGTTCGACTTCAAGGATGAAGCGGTCGAAATCTTCGAGAACGGGCATGACCTCGCTCAGGACATGGGTGAGGACGCGACTCGTGAAGCTCTCGACAGGATGGGCACCTTCACAGTCCCCAAAAAGCGGCTCTTCGGCAAGATTGACTACAAGAGGGCCCGCTATGTATTCTTCGCCGATTATGCGGTCAGGCAAGCGCTCTTCGTAGACTCTAAGGCAGAGAAGGGTGCTAAGACGGCCACTATCCAGATGTCTCAGACATCGATGCGGATTCGCCAGCGCCGAGGAGGGGCAACTGTGAACGAGAGGGGAAAGCTCCCGTTGATTGTGGATAATGAGGTTGGGTCTTATCTCGTGACGACCGTCCTAGTGAAGTATGATTACAGTGAGCCATCGGAAGACTCCGTGAGGCTGAGGAGAATCTATGTCCTCTGCATACCGAACGGTATGCTTCAGGGCAGGTATAACCCATCGCCAGATGACACATTTTGGCTCGCTGGGCGGAACGCGCCCTCGCGTGGCGAGGACTTCAGGGTGCGCGTAAGCCTACCCGCGTTGAAGCGCAAGGCGACTTGGCGAGTGCAGGAAATCAATCCTCACTCGGCCAACTTTCGTTGGGACGAGTGACCGACAGGGGCGAGGTTTCGCCTCGCAAGTCTGACATATTTCTCCATCAGTTCAATTCCGACGTAGTGCCGACCCAGCTTGGCCGCTTGGACTAACGTCGTGCCGCTCCCGGCGAAGCAATCCAAAACGACCTCCTCGGGGTCTGTAAAGAGTTGGATGCACCGGCGTGGAAGCTCTGCCGGGAACATAGCCTCGTGAACGTCGTTGGCTCTCACTGACGGGAAGTGCCAAACGCCGCGAGACCCCCAATCCGCCCATTCCTTTCGTGTCAGGCGCGACCGAGAGATTTTCGTCTCGCCGGGCTTCCAGAAGATGTAGAGATATTCGAACTCGTCCACGCTCCGATAAGAGACACTGTGCCACTGGTCGTTGGCCCACGCTGGGTCTTTCGTCCAGACTCGCCGATCATACAGGTAGAGCCCTGCCTCCCGTGCCCAGTTGTCGACCATCCCGCCGACCAACTGGACGCGGGTCTGCGTGTCCCTCTTGCCTCCCCTCACTTGGACGCCTTCAAGCCTTCGCTGGATGGTCTGTTCGCTACACCCGAGCAATTTGGCTAACTCGTAGCGGCTTAGGTCGGGGTGCCTCGCTTTCGCGTCAAGGATTTCTTCGGCAGTAATGCCGACCTTCTTGGCGCCCTCGACATTAGCTTGGAAGCGTGGCATCGAGGAGTCGGCGAAGCAGAGTATGTCGGCGATGTTCACCACGAGGAACCCACCTGGCTTGAGCGGGACGAAATGCCCCTTTATGGCGTCGCGGATTAGCGCCTGCCAGTCCGTGAACGAGAGGTCTTTCTCATACGACTTGCCGACCCAATATGGAGGAGACCACACGCTCAGGGCGACCGATTCTGGGCGAATCCGCTTGAGGAGACTGCGGGCGTCTCCCAAATGGACCTGGTCCAACGAGAGCCAACCTGTGGCCTCAGTGGGCATGGCGGCTGAAATTCTCGCACTTGGATTCAAGTCTTTATCGCTCCGCATCTCTGAGACCCCCGTCTGAGCCGTCTGCAATCACTTCCGGCCCTTCAGCGGCTTCACGATTATCCCGAGTTCCCCATCCACGACCCTGATCTGCCAGTTGAGCTTGTCGCCTTCAGACAGGTGGAACTGCCTCGCCACGCCTATCGGGATTGTGGCTCTGAGCGATTTGCTCTTCGAGGTCGCAGGTGAGACCGTTGTCGTGTCCCCTTCGCCGTCCTGTTCCGCTTTCGCCATCGCTTACCTACCCGTAGGCAATTGCATATATGCTTACCTATTCCTTTGCCAACGCTCATACCCATACTTTTATATAATGTTGGTAATGGTATAGGTAAGGTGATAGGTAAGATGAGCGCAGAACAAGCGACCTTCGAGATGGACAGGGACGAGTTCGCGGACTATCTTGCAAACCGCGAAGCTCGACGCGAACTGATGGGGGAGTCGATGGACTGATGCCGAACCAATACACCCCGAATCCGTCCATCGACCAGAGGGAGATGAGAGGCCAGTCCATCGCGCAGAACTTCGGGTGGGTGCGGAGGGTCGATGAGACTACCTACATGGTTCATTCCCAGACGCTCGATAGGGAATATCGAGTCGAGCAGACCGAGACGGGGTGGGTTTGCGAGTGTCCCGACGCTCAGTTTCGTTTCATGAAGTGCAAGCACGTCTGGGCGGTCGAGATTTCATGGACTCTCAGGAAGAGGGTCGAAGAGGCGAGGAGGATTGAGCCCATCGAGACTCAGGCTTGCGTGGCTTGCGGCTCGGAGCACCTGAAGCGGTCGGGCGTCAGGCACAACATATCAGGCGACATCCAGAGGTTCCAATGCCTCGACTGTCGGAGAACCTTCGTGGTGAACATCGGATTCGAGAAGATGAAGCATAATCCGAAGGCGATAACGACCTCCCTTCAGCTTTACTTCTCAGGCGAGTCGGTGAGGCACACGAGGGAGTCGCTGAAGTTGATGGGCGTCCAAGTCTGCCCTCAGACAGTCCTGAATTGGATAACAAAGTATGTTGGTCTCATGGAGAAATATGCCGACCAAATCGCCCCGAAGGTCTCCGACACTTGGAGGGCCGATGAACTCTATGTGAAGGTGAAGGGCGACATGAAATACCTCTACGCCATGATGGACGACGAAACGAGATACTGGATTGCTCAGGAGGTCGCTGACACGAAATATGTCCACGATGCCCGACTCCTCTTCCAGAAGGCGAAGGAGGTTGCGGGGAAGAGGCCACTGACGCTGATAACCGACGGGGCGCACAACTACGAGAGGGCCTTCAATCGAGAGTTCTACACGAACCACAACCCCGTGTCAGTCCACGTCAGAGACATCAGATTGAGAGGCCAAGTCCATAACAATAAGATGGAGCGGATGAACGGCGAAGTCAGAGACCGAGAGAAAGTGATGCGTGGTCTGAAGAGAATGGACACGCCCATCCTGAGAGGGGCTCAGATATTCCATAATTTCATCAAGCCGCACGAAGGGCTTCAGGGAAGGACTCCTGCAGAGGCGGCGGGAATCAAAGTCGAGGGAGAGGACAAATGGAAGACTCTGATTCAGAACGCCAGCAAGTCAGCAACCGACTTTAGACAGAGAAGTCGGGGAGGCCAAACAACCGAAGATTAGACAGAGCCGGAGCGCGGGCTCTGTTAACTTGACGGTTGACAGGTCAGGATTTTGTCCCTGTTAACTCGCGGTTGATGGCTTGGTTGCGTGGCTTCTCTTGTCTCCAACTGATGCCCCAACCTTCATGCCATTTCATGCCTTCTTTGAGCAGCTCTGAGACCAGCTTGCCGCTCTTCTCGTCGTAGAATCTGTCCGGTGCGAACTCCAATAACGATGGAATCAACGCCAACAGGATGCTTCTTGCATTTTCCACCTTCGAGGCCAGAGGGAGGATGGAGACCCTAAACTCGTCTCCGAGAGTCTTGAAGATAACGTGCCCCGTTCGAAATTCGCCCGGCAACTTCATGGTAATTCTGATGATTGATTCTTTATCTACCGTGAACTCCTTGTCCTTCTGATGCCTCTCGATTACGTCGAGCTTCGCATGATTGATGCGGTCAATCACGACCCGTGCTGTCCTTCGTTGTTCTTCCGTGGCAGTCGACCGTGGGCCTAAGTAAGCTGTGGAGTGCCGTTCTCGGAACCCAAGCCCCGTCCTTTTTGCATGAACCTCCGTCGGAGTGATAATCAAAGCATGGGTGATTCCATACGAGTGTATCAGTCCGAGAAGTTCTCCACTCATGGGCCTGCCCTAACTTCTATCCGTTTCCCCTTAATCGAGTAGGTGATAGCCTCAGGGTTCCCAAGATGTTCTGCGATGGGCTTGGGGATGTATGCCTGAGCCCCCCTCCGCTCGTCATAGCTCACGCCGACCGTGAACTCCTTGGCGTCTTTCTTCCACTTAGGCATGGGCTCCACCCTTGGTATCCGCGTTGATACGGCTTGCGTTCTGGATGAGTGTCAGCCACTTGTTCTCTCCCTCCACCTTGATGCCCGCTTAGCGCGCGCGCGCATGAGCCGCGTTCTGAATCAGGGTCATCCCCTTGTTCTCTCCCTCGACTTTGATTCCTGCCATCTAGCGCGCGCCTCGACGCTTAACAGGGACAGAATCCTGAGGCATGGCCTATCAACTTAACAGAACCGCTGGGGGAGCTCGCCTGCCAAACGACTTTGGCCAGCCCGAAGACTTAACAGAACCTTGCGGATTGAGACCGCCGTGAACTTACCCTTCGGAGGCCAAGTTCTCAAAGTGACCGAGGCCATGAAGACGAAAAGCGAACAAGGTAGTTCATATCCGAAGTGCAAGAATTGCGGGAAGAACCTAAAGCTGGGTGAACGGCTTTACAACAGGAGAGGAATCAATCAGAGAAGGACTTCGCGAGTCTATTGCATCGCCTGTGCCGAGAAGCTTGGTTTTGTCGCTCGATAGAGTCATGACCGCGCAGAGTAGAATGAAGGAGAAAATGCATCGCATTCGGTCGTGAGCAAAGTGCCAAGTTGGTATTGTCCCGTTCATGGTGTCGCCGGCTCGACTGGCCAAAAGGCGGGCTTTGGTTTCGAAGTCGTCTACATCCAAACGTCACGAGGCGTCATCGAGCGACGGTGCAACAAGTGCAACCGAATCGTCAGTAATAAACAATGGGTGCTGAGAGCGTTTATAGAGTAAATGAAATCACGTTGGTCGTAAATGTCCGAAGAGGATGGGGAACTGGACGAAGACTTCTATGAGGGCTCGGACGAGGACATAGGGGAAGAGGACTCCGAGGTTGATGGGCTCTGAAAAGGGCGTCGGAATAGCTTTCCGACTTTGCCCTCTGAAACCTTCGAGGCTGATATGAGCGGCAAACTTTCGAGTAGAGCGGGGCCCGTCCCCAGAGCTATCCTGGGAGCGAAGGGCTGGTTTGTAATCATGGTCGTGGCAGTCGTTGTTGGGGCTGTAATCATATACTACCTGAAGACCCTCTGAAGCCCGATGTCATGGCCCGACGCTTGACAGGGAGATGATTCTGCGTCATGGCCCATCAACTTGACAGAGCCGGAGCGCGCGCGGATTCGGCTCTAATACGTCCGCTGTGCTTCGGCCTTTCCCGTCGTCCTAGATGCGTCTTGTGTGCATGAGCCCCAACTAGTATACGAGAATATGTAAATCGGCGCCCTTCTCGAACGCCAAAGGAGAATAGTTTGGAGGAGGTAGAGTGCCCCTTCTGCGGGTTCGTTTTCAAACTCCCTTGGCTTGACCAGAAGTGGTTAGGGGCGGGATGGGACCCCCCCTATTTTGGAAAGGTGGCTTGTCCGAAGTGCGGCAATAGACTTGGGCGATGGAAGTATCAGAAGGTTGCCGCTTCTGATTCAATGTCGCCCTGATTAATTGCATCGCGCGCTGGCCAGCTCGTCGCTTTTCCAACAGCTGAGGGTCGAGGTGTCCGGATTGGTGGTTGGAGTCGAAGATGTCGTGAGGATAATGAGACGCGGTCAAGCTTCGAGATACCTCTTTATTCTATCTGATTTCCCCAGCTTTGAAGTACTGTATGCTTGAGTTGTCAGGGGAAGACCTGGAGGCTTTGACGTTGCTGGAAGGGCTAGGATTGTAGGTGAATGATGATTGAGGATCCTGGTGGCGTTGGGCGGGAATGCGATACTACCGAGCGGGGAGAGTGGGACAGCGGCCGAGCAAGAAGCAACAATTGACTCTACGAGCAAGAAACTTGTGCGGGTAATCAGTGAGGGTCATGATATCGCCATCACTCACGGAAACGGTCCTCAGGTGGGTGACATTCTCCTAGCATACGATTCAGCGAGAGGAGTTCTCCCGGCAATGCCATTGGACGTGTGCGGAGCTCAGAGTCAAGGGATGATTGGGTACATGCTCCAGCAGTCCCTTGAAAACGCGCTGAGATCAGCTGGAATCAAGAAGAGCGTGGTGACTGTCTTGACCCAGACCGTCGTCAGCGCGACGGACCCAGCACTTGCAGATCCCACGAAGCCGATAGGTCGGTTCTACGATGAAGTAGAAGCGAGGGATCTGAAAAAGAGGAACGGGTGGTCTATGATCAATGACAACAACAAGGGATTCAGGCGCGTAGTGCCATCTCCCAATCCGGTCGCCTTCATGGAGAGCGGGACCATCAAGAGTCTTTTCGATCAGGGGACAGTCGTAATAGCTGCAGGGGGCGGAGGCGTTCCTGTCGTCAGGGACTCCCGATCAGGAGGTTGCGTCGGTGTTGAAGCCGTAATAGACAAGGACCTCGGCGCCGCCCTGTTGGCAAGGCTGCTCGAAGTGGACCTTCTGATGATTCTTGCAGACGTTGACGGGGTTTTCTTGAACTACGGAAGCCGTGAAGAGAAGCTCCAGGATAAAATGAGCGTCCAAGATGCGAGAAGATACCTTTCAGAAGGTCAGTTTCCCCCAGGGAGCATGGGGCCCAAGGTGGAGGCGGCGGCCAGATTCATCGAATCAGGCGGCAAACGGGCAGTAATCGGATCTCTCGATAAGGTGGAGGAGATGCTTGGTGGGAAGACTGGCACCAACTTCTGCCGATGAGAGCTAAGGCCTGTGAGCTGTTGTGCCTAACAATTAGCGCATTTGATGTGGATCTCGCTTAAGACTCTCGTATGGTAACAACGCTAATATATTTGGGAAGTGCCTAAAACTAGAACGGATGTCTCTGCAAGGATTCGGGCGGGTGGTCTCGTTCGTCTCCAGGAGTGAGGTCCGGAGTCAAGTTCTAGAAGACATTGTAAGGACCCCAAGGACGCCATCGGAGCTTGCTTCTATCGAGAACAAGCATGTAAGCCATGTCAGCCGCGCGTTGACCGAGCTTCGAATGCAAGGGCTCGTGGAGCCAGTTTCAACCAACACGAGACAAAAGTACTATAGGGCCACCGACCGCGGCTTCCTGCTCGTGGCCACGTTCGTGCAGAGGACGAGATGAAATCCATTCGGTAGATAGAATCTGGAAAGCTATAGTTCATCGACATGAATTAGTTCTCAGAGGCATTGAAATCAGTCATTAGCGGCACAGACAGGGCGAGGTCAAGTTCGTCCGCATGTCGAGCGCAGAGGTGGAGGTAGCATTCGGCAAACCAAGCTCGCAGGCAGACTGGGCGACCTCCGCCTGCAGCTTGACGAATCCAGTTCATTCCTAAATGCCGATCAACGGAACAGTGACACACTTGGCTCCTCGGACCCACCCGAGTCAAGAAATCTTGAACTCCTCTATCAAAGAACATATGGGCTCTAGGCTCGCTCGCAAGAACGGCGCCGTCTTGACGCACTTCCCGTTGGGTCTAGACTTTAGTTCCCCCGTCGCGGGGGTAATAACCAGGAGAAAGTGAGAATGGATTCCCTCAAAGGAGTCAGAAGCTTTTTCGAGCCTAAGTCGATAGCCGTGGTAGGCGTATCAGATGACCAGTCCAAGCTCGCTTCGATAATCTTCTCCAACCTTCTAAGCAGCCGAAAGCGCGGGGCGTTGAAGGCTTCAGTCTACCCCCTGAATCCCTCTCACGCCCTTATCGGTCATCAGAAGTGCTATCCCCGGCTCGATTCACTCCCTGAAGTGCCCGAGCTGGTCGTCGTTGCGATACCGGCATCCTTGGCCGTTGAAGTGGTCAAGGATGCCGCCGCGGTCGGCGCCAAGGCAGTTGTGTTGATCACCGGGGGCTTCGCTGAGGCGGGAAGAAAGGACCTCGAGCAGCAGATGAAGGCGGCAGTGAAGAAGAGCGGGATGAGACTGCTCGGGCCTAATACGATTGGAGTGCTCGACACGACGTCAGGAGTCGACTCGCTCTTCCTGAGGCCTACTAAGAGACTTAGCACGGGGGAAGAGGTCGTCTCACTCCTAAAGCCACTGAAGGGAGGCGTCGTGATCATAACTCAGAGTGGGCACCTTGGCGAGATCTTTAGTGAAGAGCTTGCCGCGAACGGGGTTGGCCTGAGGGCCTTAGTGGGTACAGGGAACCAGCTCGATGTCTCGGTCGAGGACATCATCGGGTACTTCGCTAGGGACGTCCACTCCAAGGTGATTGCCATCTACTTGGAGGGAGTCAAGGATGGCAGGCGCTTCATCAGCGTGGCGAGCGCAGCGGCGAAGGTCAAACCCGTCATCGTATTCAAGATGGGCAAGACGCGTGCAGGTGCGCTGGCCGCTCTGACGCACACGGCGTCGCTTGTGGGTGATTACGAGGTGTACAGAGCTGCATTCAGGAAAGCGGGTATTGTCGAAGCGGAGTCTCTCCAGGAGTTGGTCGACTACTGCGTCGCCTTCTCTCTCCTCCATCAACGGCCGGGACGGAGGCTCCTGATCTCAACCAATGCGGGCGGGGTCGGTGCAGTGGCTGCAGATGCGGCCGAACGCGACGGACTTGAGGTTAATCCACTCAGCAAGAAGACCACTCGAGCGGTCCGAGCGTGCCTCGACAGGGCTTCGCTGGTCTCGACCATCGCCCTGGGCAACCCCTTGGATCTCACGGCCACGGTGACTACTGACTCGTTCGTCGAGGCTACCGAAACGGCTTTCGCTTCGAGCGACTATGACATGGCAGTTGTCTTACCGACCCACCAGACTCCTGCCATCGATGCCGATATTGCAGAGAAGATGGCGGACTCAATCCTCAGGACCGCGAAGCCGGCGTGCGTCTGCGTGATGGGGAGGGCTGACCTCGCGAAGATGATCAACGACGAATTCCATCGGAAAGGGGTTCCGAGCTTTCCAACCCCGGAAAGGGCAGTCGGAGCCCTCGCCGCGCTTTCGTCCTACGCGACGCTCAGTTCCAATTCCTGGGTTGGCTCTGCCACTTCTGACAGAGACAGGTCGAGAAGCATCTCAGGGGCGAGGGGACCCTTGTCTTGGCAGACCATTGACAGGTTGTTATCTGAATACCGCATCCCACAGCCCGGGTCGGTTCTCGTTGCCTCTGACGCAGACTTCGCTAAATCCTCTGATCTGGCGTTTCCGGTTGCCTGCAAACTGGTCTCGTCAGAGCTGCTCCACAAGACAGAGAAAGGAGGCGTGGTCCTGAACGTCTCCAACGCATCGGAGCTCAATTCTGTTCTCAGAAGACTAAGACGGCTCGCTATGCGGCTCCGAATTAGGTACGAAGGTATCCTCGTCCAGCAGATGGCGAAGGGAGGCATCGAACTTCTCCTTGGCTCGACCAGAGATAGGGTCTTCGGGCCCACCATCGTACTTGGAGCTGGTGGGAAGTACGCTGAGCTGATTCGAGACTACTCGCTTGCGATAGCTCCCGTGGAGGTAAGTGAGGCGAAAGACCTGGCGATGGGGACCAGGCTCGGTCAGTTGCTCTTGGGCTACAGAGGGGACCCGCGAACGAAGGTCTTCGAGCTAGCCCGCGTCGTCTCGCGGTTTTCGAGGATTCTTATTGAGAACCCTTCCATCGAGCAGATCGAGATCAATCCTTTGATCGCGTCTAAAGAGGGGATAACAGCCGTCGATGTCAGGGCCGTGGCCTACACAACGTGAGAGGGGCTACTGCTTTCCTCTGAGGATGGGATTCATCTCTGTCTCGGTCGCGCGTACGTCTAGCCTGACTTCAGGTCGGTGCCCAGCTCTAGTCCGATCTGTTCGAATCTCTTCTCTTCCCCGTCGTCCAGCTTGAAGTCGCTTCCTCGCCCTATCGCAGATGACCTCTGTCTTGCGGGTCTGAGTCCCATGCGGACCAACTTTGATTCTATGTATTTCGCGGCGCTCCCAGAGAACCTGCTCGGTAGCTTGGTGTCGAACGCGTAGAAGCTCTTCCCAGACAGCCCATCCACACTCTCCATGCGATTAATGAATTCCTTCATGGGTTTTGATGCGGTGAAAGTCTGGGTTGGCGCTCCGATGATGATTAGGTCGTATACCTTTAGTTCCTCTGGGTTGACCTCCCCCGTGCCGAGACACTTTACCGCGACCCCGGCTCGTTCCATCCCTGCCGCGATGGACTTCCCTATCTTCTCCGTGTTCCCGAACTGCGTATCGAAGACCACGATTCCCGCTTGGTGCTCGGATTTCTGCACGCTCGTTTCGTGCATCGTTCCACTGGTAACTTCGCCTGAGGCAACTGATTTAACTCGAGAGGCTGATTCCCAGACTTGAGAATTGCTCGAGCCGAGACCTTCCCTCTTGGATTCTTGCCTCCAGCAGAATTCCGGTGAGAAGCGAGGCGAAGCAAGCAAACCGTGACCGCAACCTTTGGCACCTGAATGTATATACAATTCTGCGGCCCACAATACTTCTCGGCTGTTCCATAGTCCAATTCGGCAATCCATTTAGCTGCACGGTGCATTTCTCCCATTGATGATGCAACAAATCCAAGTCGAGGCTGAGAGCTTAGGCCGCGGCAGCAGGGTTTCGAGCGAGAGTCTCGCCGTTTTGTTGGCCCTGGCGCGAAAGTCCTTCACGATCGGAGAGCTGGGTGCGACCTTGGGAATGAACCCTTCCGAATTCGGGCATCTGGTCGACCGACTTTGCAAGAAGCGGTTCGTGGACACGGCCTACGAATCCGATGGGGACAGGGCCATACAGACCCTGCATCTCACCGACAAGGGAGAGCAGGCCCTTCTCCGGGAAATGGAGCAGATGTGCGAGCTCCCTGAGAGATAGCTTTCTGTCAGCCCTCTAGATATGGTTGCTACGTATGTTCAACGGCGAGGCCCAATATTGCTTCAAGCGCGTGATACGATTTGGCTGCGATTGTCTTTGATAGAGGGAATGAGCGGCTGACCGAACGGTACTTAACCTGGGAACTCGGATAGGTGAAGCGGATTGCCAAGACTAATGGACATGGGCCTCGAAAAGCTCAACAGCCTCCTACTCGAGATGGCCACCCTGTCGGAAAACGCGGTCGACGCCTCGATCGAAGCTTACAGCAAGGGCGGCAAGGGCACCCAGGTCAGAGAATGGTCGAGCCGTCTCCAGACCTTGCATCGTCAGGTGAGCGACCTCTCGATGGAGATGATTGCCAGGTTCCAGCCTGTAGCATCGGATCTCAGGTTCATCAAGTCCTGCTTCGAGATCTCCGACGGGTTCTTCCGCTTTGGAAGGTATGCCCTGGACATCGTAGAAGTCTTGGAGATCTTCGGGGACCTCGACAAGTGCGACCGAAAGGCGGTCATCGAGGCCGCTCGCAGTACACAGGAGATGATCCGGATGAGCGTGGACGCCTTGGCGAGGAGGGACGTCGCCCTTGCGAGGCGGATTCCCAAGCTGGATGACATTGTGGACGAAGCCTACAGGGAGCACCTGCGATCCGTTATCGGCCAGAAGAAGGACGTTAGGTGCGCGCTATCTGCCGCCCTGATTCTGCGGTACCTTGAGCGAATTGCGGACCACGCCACCTACATCGCCGAGTCGGTCGACTATATCGTGACAGGCGTGGAGCCTAGCGACTGACTACGGATGTTTCAGGACGAGGACCTTCGTGGCGTTCCTACTTGGCACCACAGTGATCCTGTCACGCATCCCGACCTTGACCCCTTTCCGATCTGTGGTGGCGCCGTAGAGCCTCGCATCTGCAGGCCTCGAGATCCAGAGCTCGACCTTGCTTCCCCAGGGCACTGTATATCTGAATGGATGTCCGCCAGTCCCGGAACGCTCGGTGTAGGTTGGAGTTATGTGGCATATCCCTATCTCCTCTCTCCCAATGGTCGAATAGGCGTCAACCTGCATCTCTGTTCCATCCTCTCTGTCAGGGTATGAATAGTATCCAGTGGATCCGGCTGAAGTAGTGACCACCACGCCGTCTCCGATTGCCGCCTCCTCGAATACCGTGTTCCCGGAAGTGACCTTGAGCGTGTACCTGACGCAGTTGCTTTCAGCCCCTCTCTGCAGGTAGA
>Ga0326727_10000710_pt1 | contig 134176 bp, 115 predicted proteins | sample MB2enrmetagenome_FD_207643 | JGI IMG/M metagenome (GOLD analysis project Ga0326727, IMG submission 207643) | Lab enriched peat soil microbial communities from McLean, Ithaca, NY, United States - MB29MY | ecosystem: Environmental > Terrestrial > Soil > Wetlands > Peat | place: USA: New York... | reverse complement strand
CGTACGGCGTCACATCGAACGCTTCGGTGCGGCAGACACCAGCCAGCGGACATGCGGTGACATTTCGTATGGAGTTGCCGCACGCTTCGCGCGTGGTGATCCCCGCCGCCGCCAGCCGCCGCATGATCGACGGCGTGTCTTCGATGTGGACGAAATGCAACTGGAAATCCTGGCGCGTCGTCACGTGCAGAATGCTGTCGGAGTATTCTTCCGCGCAATCCGCCAGCGTCTCGAGTTGCGCCGGCGTCAATCCGCCAAACGGGATCTTGATGCGCTGCATGCCGGGCGCGTCCCAAAACGTGTCCGGACCTTTGGTCAATGGCGACGCGGGAAATTTCAGTTGCTGCGTCTTGACGCCGTCATAGCGCTGGCCGTTATCGTACCGCTGGCCGTACGCCCCGCGACGCAACCGCGTCTCGGCGAACAGCTTCTCGTCGATCTTGCCGAGCTTGCGCAGTTCGAGTTGCGTCTCGTAGACGTCAATCTCGTCCGCCAACGCACGAGGCACCTTGCCCGCCAGCCTTTCTTTCCACGTCATGGTAGGGTGCAATTTGTATCAATTCCGCCGATTCGCAACAAGAAAAGACAAAACGAATATCTCCATCCTAGGCGATCAACCCATGATTCGTAAGGTTACCATCGATCAATCATGCGAAGACTTCGTGCTCTTCGTGTTCTTCGTGGTAAGATGCATGTGATGGATTCGCCCGCAAATCTCAAAGCCGGCTTCGCCGTGCTCGTCGGCCGTACCAATGTCGGCAAGTCGACCCTCCTCAACGCGTTGGTGGGCAGCAAGATCGCCATCGTCACACCCAAACCGCAGACGACCCGCGACACCTATCACGGCATCGTCCATCGCCCTGAGGGCCAGATCGTGTTCGTCGACACCCCCGGCATCTTCAAGACGCAGCCCAGCAAGCTCGTCCAGAATCTCCATCACAAAGTCCGCGACGCCCTCGAAGGCATCGACGTGGTCGTCCACGTCGTCGACCCGACGCGCGCCATCGGTTCCGAAGACTCGCGCGTCAACGACCTCGTCGACCGCAGCGTGCTCCCGAAAATCCTCGTCCTGAACAAGCTCGACCTGCCCGACCGTTATTACCGCGACACGTGGATGGAACGCGCCGCCGCGGCATCCGGTAGCGCGAGCGTCCCCGCTTGCGGTCGTTATGCCTCCGTCGTTGAACTTTCCGCCCTCACCGGTAAAAATGTGGATCTCCTCATCCAGGCGATCTTCCGCCATCTGTCCGTCGGACCCGCGCAATATCCCGTCGGCCAGATCACGAATGTCACCAACGAATTCTGGATCGGCGAACTCATCCGCGAAAAGCTGTACCTCCAAACCAACCAGGAAGTCCCCTACACCGCTTCGATCCACGTGGAGCAGGTCGAGGACCGCAAAGACAAACAGGGCAAACCGCTCGTCTACATCAAAGCGGTTGTGCTGACAATCGACGACCGCCACCAGCGCATGCTCATTGGCCAGCACGCCAGGAAGATCAGGGAAATCGGCTCTGCCGCCCGCAAAGAACTCGAAGTCGCCATGAACAAAAAAGTCTTCCTCGATCTCGACGTCCTCATCGACGACGAATGGATGGACCGACTTTCGTAGGAATGCCCCGTCAGCCGCAACTCCACCACTTGCCAACCCGCCACTTTGCGCTACAGTAGCGCCGCGAGTATGGGGGCAAATCCTGGCCAGTTCATCGACGTCGTCGGCGCGCGGCAGAACAACCTCAAGGGCATCGATCTCAAGCTGCCGTTGGGCGAACTGATCGTCGTCACGGGCGTCAGCGGCTCGGGCAAATCATCCCTGGCGTTCGACACGATCTACGCCGAGGGACAGCGCCGTTACGTCGAGACGTTTTCGCCCTACGCCCGCCAGTTCCTCGACCGCATGGACAAACCGAAAGCCGACCGCATCGACGGCATTCCGCCCGCCATCGCCATCGACCAGACCAATCCCGTCAAGACCTCGCGCTCGACCGTCGGCACGATGACGGAACTGAACGACCACCTGAAACTCCTCTTCGCGCGCGCCGCGCAACTCTATTGCCGAAACTGCGGCAAACCCGTGCGTCGCGATACGCCCGATTCGATCTACGAGCAGCTTCCCAAGGCCGAGAGCGAATTACTCATCACGTTTCCCGTGCCGATTGCGAAGAACTTCACCGAGACAGAAATTCGCGAACTTCTCGCGAAGCAGGGCTATCACAAGATCGAAAAACGCGGCGACTCCCTCGAAGTCATCCAGGATACCGTGGCGTTCACGGACAAAAACCGCGCCCGCATCGTCGAAGCACTTGAAGCCGCGCTGAAAGTCGGGAATGGACGCGTCGCCGTCAACGGTCGCAAATTCTCCAGCGATTTGCACTGCGCCGAGTGCGACATCCACTACCGCGATCCGGTCCCGAGTCTCTTCTCATTCAATTCCCCCATCGGCGCGTGCGAGAAATGCCGCGGATTCGGCCGCACGATCGGCATCGACTACGATCTCGTTATCCCCGATGACACGAAAACATTGGCCGGTGGCGCCGTCAAACCGTGGCAGACCGAGAGCTACGAGGAATGCCAGGACGATTTGATGAAGTACGCGCGCAAGACCGGCATCCCGACCAACGTTCCCTGGCGCGAACTCGCGGACGCGCAGCGCAAATGGGTGATCGATGGTATCGGCCCGTGGGAAGACCAGGTCTGGTACGGCGTGAAGCGGTTCTTCGATTGGCTGGAGACGAAGAGCTACAAGATGCACATCCGGGTCCTGCTCTCGAAGTACCGCACCTACGTCCCCTGCAAAGCCTGCGGCGGCGCACGGCTGAAACCGGACGCATTGCTCTGGCGCGTCAACGGCAAGAACATCCACGAAGTGGTGCTGTTGCCCATTGATCGCTGCTACGAGTTCTTCCAGGAACTCAAACTGCCAGCCCCGCTTGATGAAGCCGACGATCTCTTGCTCGCGGAAATCCGCACGCGCCTCCGCTATCTCGTCGATGTCGGCCTCGGCTATCTCACGCTCGACCGCCAATCCCGCACGCTCAGTGGCGGCGAAGTCCAGCGCGTCAATCTCACCACCGCGCTCGGCACCTCGCTGGTCAACACACTCTACGTCCTCGACGAACCCAGCATCGGCCTGCACCCGCGCGACATCAATCGTCTCATCGGCATCCTCCACCGGCTCCGCGACGCCGGGAACACCCTGCTCGTCGTCGAACACGATCCCGATGTCATCCGCGCCGCCGACCGCATTCTCGATCTCGGTCCCGGCCCCGGCGAACGCGGCGGCGAAATCGTGTTCTTCGGAAAGCAACAGCAATTGCTCGGAGCGAAGCACTCGCTGACGGCGCAATATCTCCGCGGAGAGAAGACGGTCGGCATGGGGTTTCTCCGCGCTCTCCCCTCCGGAAAGGCTGCATCACTCAAGATTCTTGGCGCCCGCGAGCACAACCTGAAGAACATCGATGTCGAGATTCCACTAAACCGGCTCGTCTGCGTCACGGGCGTCAGCGGCTCGGGAAAATCCACGTTGATCCAGGACGTCCTCTACAACGCGCTCTGCAAACTGAAGCACAAACCCGACGAGCCCGCGGGCCGTCACCGCTCCATCTCCGGCCACGAGAAGATCGAAGACGTGGTCATGGTGGACCAATCGCCCATTGGCCGCACCACGCGGTCGAATCCCGCCAGCTATGTCGGCGCGTTCGACACGATCCGCAAGCTGTTCGCTGCCGAGTCCCTCGCCAAGGAGCGCAGTTATACCGCCGGCACGTTCAGCTTCAATTCCGGCGAGGGACGTTGCCCCACCTGCGGCGGGAACGGGTTCGAGCACGTCGAAATGCAGTTCCTCAGCGACGTCTATCTGCGCTGCCCCGATTGCGACGGAAAGCGGTATCGACCCGAAGTGCTGGAAGTCAGGATCAAAGGCAAATCCATTGCCGACGTTCTCGACATGACCGCCAACGAAGCCTGCGAATTCTTCGCCACGCATCCCGAAGTGCTGCGCGCGCTGGAGCCGTTGCGCAGCGTCGGCCTCGGCTACATGAAGCTTGGTCAGCCGGTCCCCACCCTGAGCGGCGGCGAAGCGCAACGCCTGAAACTCGCCGGCTACCTCGTGCAAACCACCAGCAAACGCACGCTGTTCCTGCTCGACGAGCCGACGACGGGCCTCCACTTCGACGATATCGCCACGCTCCTGCACGCCCTCAGCCAGCTCATCGAACGCGGCCATTCCATCGTCGTGATTGAGCACAACCTCGACGTGATTCGCGCGGCGGATTGGATCATCGATCTCGGCCCCGAAGGCGGCGATGCCGGCGGCGAACTCATTTGCGTGGGCACGCCGGCCGACGTGGCGAAGTGCGAACGCGGTTACACCGGCGCCGCGTTGCGCGGGTCGTCAACACTCCTGAAAGTCGCCGAATCTCCCGCACCGTTGTACGCAACGGGCCCAAATCATTCGATCCGCATCCACAATGCGCGCGAGCACAATCTCAAGAGCATCGACGTCAATGTTCCCCGCGACAAATTCACCGTTATCACGGGCATCAGCGGCAGCGGCAAAAGCACGCTGGCATTCGACATCCTGTTCGCGGAAGGCCAGCGTCGGTATCTCGAATCGCTGAACGCCTACGCGCGCCAGTTCGTGCAGCCGGCCTCGCGCCCCGATGTGGACGCGATCTTTGGGATTCCGCCGACCGTCGCCATCGAACAGCGGACCAGCCGCGGCGGACGCAAGAGCACGGTCGCGACGGTGACGGAAATCTATCATTTCCTGCGGCTGCTGTTCGTGAAACTCGGCACGCAATACTGTCCCGATTGCAACATTCCGATCCAACCGCAGACCCGCGAGGTGATCCTCGCGAAGTTGATGAAGGATTATCGCGGCCAGCGTGTCGAAATGTTCGCGCCATTGATTGTGGCCCGCAAAGGTTATTACACCGACCTGGCGCAATGGGCGTTGCGAAAGGGGTTCGCCCTGTTGCGCGTCGACGGTGAATTCCTCCCAACCGCCCACTGGCCGCGGCTCGACCGATTCAAGGAGCACAACATCGAACTGCCCGTGGGCGCCCGCGAGGTATCGCCCAAATACGAGATGCTGCTCAGTGAACTTCTCGATGCCGCACTGGAGTTTGGGAAAGGCCTGGTCATTGTTGGAGGGTCGCGCTCCCGCGCGACCGAATCCCAACGACGCGGCCTCGCAGAAGCGAGGCCCTCCACAAACCAGGAGCAATTGTTTTCCACTCGGCGTGCCTGCCCGAAGTGCAGCCGCAGTTTCGAGGAACTCGATCCGCGTCTGTTCTCGTTCAACTCGAAACACGGTTGGTGCCCAAAATGCTTTGGGACGGGCTTGCAATTCTTTGGCTTCAGCGAAGAGCACACGGGCGAGGAAGTCTGGTGGAACGAGTGGTTCGAGGGACAGGAACGGCCCTGCCCTGCCTGCCACGGTCAGCGTCTGCGTCCCGAGGCATTGGCGGTGAAGTTCCAAGACATGAACATCACGAAGATGACCGCGTGGTCGGTCACCGAGGCTGAGCGACATTTCCACGACTCGAATCTGAGCGGACGGGACGCGGAAATTGCGCGCGACATCGTCGCCGAACTGCAGTCGCGTTTGCGGTTCCTTGACAAAGTTGGCTTGTCGTATCTCTCACTCGACCGCGCCGCGCCGACGTTGAGCGGTGGTGAAGCGCAACGCATCCGGCTCGCGTCGCAGCTCGGTTCCAACCTGCGCGGTGTCTGCTACATCCTCGATGAACCGACCATCGGCCTGCATCCGCGCGACAACCTGATGTTGCTCGACACGCTGCACGAACTCGAAGCAAAGGGGAACACCGTGGTCGTGGTCGAGCACGATGAAGACACCATTCGTCGCGCCGAGCACATCATCGACCTCGGTCCGGGTGCCGGCTCGAATGGTGGGCGACTCGTCGCCGAGGGAACGATCAAAGATATCGTGCGGTGCGAAGAATCGCTGACGGGCAAGCTGTTGCGCGAACCGTTGCGGCATCCGCTCCATAAAACTCCGCGCAAGTCTGCCAGCAACAACGTGGAAATCGTCGGCGCCACTCTCCACAATTTGAAGAACGTCCATGTAAAAATCCCGTTGCAACGACTGGTCTGCGTGTCGGGCGTGAGCGGCAGCGGAAAGAGCACGCTCGTTCGGAATGTGTTGCATGAAAACCTGAAAATGCTCGCAGGAAAGGCCTTCGCCAAAGGACACGCCAACAATAAGTTACGGGGCTGTGAGCAGATTCGCGGTGTGGAACACGTCGCGCGCGTGCTGGAAGTTGATCAGACCCCCATTGGCAAGACGCCGCGCTCTTGTCCGGCGACGTACGTGGGATTCTGGGATGAGATCCGCAAGCTGTTCGCCAACACGACGGAAGCCAAGATGCGCGGATACCTGCCGCCGCGGTTTTCCTTCAACGTCGCCAGTGGTCGCTGCCCGGAATGCGAAGGCCAGGGGCGGAAAAAGATCGAGATGAGCTTTTTGCCGGATGTTCACGTCACGTGCGATGCATGTCGCGGAAAGCGGTTCACGCCCGAGACTCTCGCGGTCCAATACAAAGGTAAATCCATCGGCGACGTGCTGGCGATGAGCGTCGATGAAGCGGTGGAATTCTTCGCGACGCACCGCCAAATCCACCACGGTCTGAAGCTGCTGCAGGAGGTCGGCTTGGGCTATCTCACGCTCGGCCAGCAAAGTCCGACGCTCAGCGGCGGCGAGGCGCAACGAATCAAGCTCGTCACGGAATTGGCGAAAGCGAAAGGCGAGGAATCCGATGTGGCGAGACTGAAATCGGGCGCGTTGTACGTCCTCGACGAACCGACCATTGGCCTGCACATGGCGGACGTCGAGAAATTGATTCGCGTGCTGCATCGCCTCGTTGATGCCGGCAACACCGTGATCATCATCGAGCACAATCTCGATATCATTGCCGAAGCCGACTGGATCATCGATCTCGGCCCCGAAGGCGGCGACGCCGGCGGCCACATCGTGGTGCAAGGAACCGTGGAACAGGTCATGAAGGCAAAGTCACATACGGCGGAGTTTCTGAGGGAGTTTCTGAAGGGGCGGACGCGGTGAGGGTCACAACTCCGGAAACAACATACCTGTAACCAAGCCGATCGCAACAACCACAAATCCCCATAGTGCCTTCTCACGATTGACAAACGAATAGGCAACCGAGCAAAGAAACAATAGCAACATGGAGCACCCCGAGATCGCTCCGGTGTAGTGATGCACACCGCGATTACTGGTCAAGAAGGCAGCCAGCAAGTCTATCAGATAAGCAATAACAGTTTCGACTGCGACACAGCGAAAGAGCCGGTATCTCCAGTCGGCGGTTTGTGCGCCAGCTTCCATAAATGGCATTTCGATTAAGAGAATATGCCAGATTGTGTCCTATTTCGCGAGCTTTCCTTGCTTACAACAACAACTTTCGCACGTCGTCGTAGTTGCGGGCGACGTGGTCGGCGCGGGAGAGTTTTTCGGGCGGGAGACTGGTGGTGAGGCCGATGCAGGTCATGCCGGCCATCTTGGCGGCCTGGACGCCATGGGTGCTGTCTTCGATGACGCAACAAGTCGAGGGCCGGACGCCCAGTTTCCGGGCCGTCGTGAAATAGACTTCGGGATCGGGTTTTGGAAACCGGACATCTTCGCGGGCAACGATGAGTTGGAAGTGCGGACCGAGTCCCGAAATCTCCATGACGACATCGGCGACGTGATGGTCTGAACTGGTGGCGATGGCGAGCTTGTAGCGCTGCGCGAGTTCGGGGATGAGCACCTGCAATTCTTTGAAGACGGGGCGACGTTCGCGCAGGTAACCGAGGAAGTATTTCAGCTTGCGGGCGGAAAGGTCCTCCAGTTCATTCGGCAGCTTGTGTTTGTCGATGAAGTCCCGCAACAACGCGCCATCCGAACGTCCGTAGTAATCCTGAAACACAATTCCGTGATCGTGTTTCTTGCCGAGTTCCTCGAACAACGTCTCGAAGGCCTTCTGGTGGAGCGGCTCACTGTCCACGATCACGCCGTCCATGTCGAAGATGATGGCGGAGAACTTCTTCACCCGCGGAACACTTTGACCTGAAAATTGTCGGGGCGGAGAAACCAGCTGAGCAGGAGGCTGATGATGCTGATCACCAGCGCACCGCCCATCGCGGTCCAAAACGTATCGATGTGGAACGACGGAATCAGCCAACTCACCAGTTCCAGCATTGCGGCGTTAATGACCACGGTAAACAGACCGAGCGTCAGAATGTTGATCGGCAGCGTCAAGACGACCACCAACGGGCGCAGATAGGTATTGATCAACGCGAGCACGACGGACGTGACGATCAGGGTCTGACTGTTATCGAGGCGGATGCCCTTGAAGATGGACGTGGCGACCAGCAACGCGAGGGCGTTGATGCCGAGTTTGGTGAGGAGGATGAGAAGCCGGTAAAGCATGGTGGCACGGGCGGCGGATCACATCTTCCACTTGATCGTGCAGCCAATGGCGTGGGTGACCGGATTGGCGACCTTCTTATGGGTAAGCACGGCGTTGATGGCGGCGCGCAGGTCGTGGGAATGCGCCTTGTCGGGATGCTGCCAGTTGTCGTCGACGCGCCCGATGTAGCGCACTTCCTGTTTGGCGTTGAGCACAAAGACCTCGGGGGTGTATTCCGCGCCGTAGGAGCGCGCGATGCGCTGGCTCTCGTCGCGCAGGTAAGGGAAATTGAACTGTTTCTTTTTCGCGCGCCGGACCATGTTATCAAAACTGTCTTCGGGATAGCCGGCTTCGTCGTTGGGATTAATGCCGACCAGTTGCACGCCCTTGGTGGCGTAGTCGCGCTGAATGCTGATCAAGCGGTCCTCGTAGGCCTGCGCGTACGGACAGTGGTTGCAGGTGAAGATCACGACCACAACTTTCTTGTCTTTGAATGAATTCAGGGAGTAGTCCTTGCCATCCACTCCCGGAAGAGAGAAATCCGGCGCGTGCAGGCCGATTTCGATTTTCTTCATCGTCTTACCAAATCCCCCGTGTCCCACCCGTTATTCCGTCGTTGAGCGAGCATGGCACCACAAAGCCTATGCAGCGCGCCCGCAAAGGTCAAGGCCTTGTTCACACAACCATGAAAGTGATTGAGCGACGCATCCCTTTCTGTTAGACACAACACGCAGGCGTGAAAGCGCGACCGCCCCGCGATTGGGCGGATCGTTGATTTCACCGAGAATCGGTTGGATATGGAACGACTTCCACAACGCGCCGCGCAACTGTTGCGCGCCAGAGCAGACACAATTGCGTCGCAGCGCCTCACCATCGGCCTCGACGGGTTTGTGGACGAGATCATCAGCGTCGTCGACAAGCGCGAGTCCGCGGAAAAATTCACGCGGGTGCCGACCCTCACCGCGTTCGGGGCGCGGATCAGCGCCGCGGCCGGCAAGAGCGCGAACGCCGAGTTGGTCGTCGAACGCGTCAAACTGGGCGGGAACGGTCCGATCATGGCCAACGCCCTGGCCGCGTTTGGCGCGCAGGTGACCTACATCGGCAATCTGGGGTATCCGAACCTCCATCCCGTTTTTTCCGAATTCGCCAAGCAGGCCACGGTCTACAGCATTGCCGAGCCCGGGCGCACGGACGCGCTGGAATTCGACGATGGCAAGATCATGATGGGCAAACACGCGTCGCTGGGCGACGTGAATTGGGCCAATCTTGTGGAGCGGATCGGCCGCAAGACGCTCGCGGACTGTTTTGTGAACGCCAATCTGGTTGGACTCCAGAACTGGACGATGTTGCCGCACATGAGCGATATCTGGGAGCACGTGCTGACCGAGATCTGTCCGAACATGCCGGCACAGCCGCGGCACACGTTTTTCTTCGACCTGGCAGACCCCGAGAAGCGCAAACCCGGAGACATTCGGCATGCCCTCGAATTGATTGGCAGGTTCCAGAAGTATTTCGACGTGTACCTCGGCCTGAACGAGAAGGAATCTTTCGAGATCGGTGTGGTGCTCGGCTACCAGGGGGAGCACGACGGTGAATCGTCGGTCAAGACGGTGGCGAAGTTTATCCAGGACAAGATCAAGATTTCGGGCGTTGTGGTTCATCCACGCGCCTACGCGGTCGCCGCGTCAAAGGATGGCGTGGTCAGAGCGGAAGGCCCGTTTATCCCGAAGCCGCTGATCAGCACCGGCGCGGGCGACCACTTCAACGCGGGTTTCTGCCTTGGCAAATTGGTCGGGGCGGACAACGAAATCTCGCTGCAGATCGGCGTGGGAACGTCTGGCTATTACGTGCGCACAGCCCAGAGCCCCAGCGCCTTGGAACTGGCAGACTTTCTGCATTCATTATAGCCATGCTCAGGTTGATCACTCACAACCAGGATGTCTACGGATTGATCTGGATCCTTGGTGTGACATTGATTACCAACATCCTGTGGCACTGGATCCTCATTTGTCCGCCTCTCTACCGTCGCGGCGCGCGCTTTCCCACGGGCTTGTTGTTCTGGCGTGTCTTCGCCGAATTGCGACGGTACAAAGAAATCATGACGGCCGCTGCCAGACCGATAACGCCGTATTATTTCGACTTCATCCTCACGTGGTTCAACCTGTTGCTCGCCTTCGGCACGGCCGTGCGCCTCCTGTGGGTGCAATCCCATCCGATCGGGTATTGACGTCCGCGACCGCGAACTGCGCCAGCCGTCCGCTCCCTGCGTTGGCAACACGACTCCCGCCGAATCGGATTGGGTCTTGCGGCTGGCGAGCGCCGTCTGCTATTTTGCGCACACACCATGAGCACACGCGTCAGATTCGCGCCCAGTCCCACAGGTTTTCTGCACATTGGGAGCGTGCGTACCGCCCTGTTCAACTGGCTGTACGCCCGCCACACGGGCGGCATCTTCGTCCTGCGCATCGAGGATACCGATACCGCGCGGAACACGGAGCAATCGTTGCGCACCATTCTCGACGGATTGCGGTGGCTGGGATTGGACTGGGACGAAGGCCCGGAGAAGGGCGGCGGGTTCGGTCCGTATTTTCAATCGCAGCGCGCCGATAGGTACCGGCGGCGCATCCAGGAATTGAAGGACAAGGGCCTGGCGTACGAGCGCGACGGTGCGGTCCGCTTCAAGATGTCGCGCCAGCCGATTGAAGTGCCCGACCTCATTGCGGGCAGCGTGGTGCGTCCGCTCAACGAAACCGAGATGCTCGACCCCGATTTCGTGATCGTCCGCAGCGATGGCAATCCGGTGTTTCATCTGGTCAACGTGGTGGACGATATCGAGATGCAGATCACGCACGTCATCCGTGGCGAGGATCATCTCTCGAACACGCCCAAGCACATTGCGTTGTTCCGCGCGTTTGGCGTCGAGCCGCCGAAGTACGCGCACATCCCGATGATTCTCAATCCCGACGGCACGAAGATGAGCAAGAGCGACCCCGACCCCGCCAAGGCCCGGCTCGCGTCGCTCCAAACGTACGTCGAGGACGGTTTCGTGCCGGAGGCGGTGCGCAATTACCTCTGCCTGCTCGGCTGGTCGCCGAAGGACAATCGCGAGGTCCTGTCGATCGACGATGTCATCAAACTGTTCGATCTCCCGCAAATCCTGCGCAATAACGCGCGGTTCGATTCCTCCAAATTGACGTGGATGAACGGCGAATATATCCGCGCCATGGCGCCTGACCGATTCAATGAACTGGCGCGACCGTTTCTGAAACTGGAGGGTGAGAAACCCGCGGAGCCGTATTTGCGCGCCGTGTTCGGCCTCGTGAAGGAGAAGCTCAAGCTGCTGAAGGAGTTGCCGGATTGGACCAACTACTTCTTCTTTGAAGATTATCCGTACGATCCCGAATCGGTGAAAAAATCCTGTAGCGGTCCGCAGACGAGCGAGCGCCTCGTGAAACTCGCCGACAAGTTTGCCGCGGCCAGTTCGTGGGACGCGGCCAGCCTCGAAACGGCCTTGAAAGCGCTCGCGACGGAGATGGGCGTCAAGACTGGCGAACTCATTCATCCGTGCCGCGTTGCCGTCAGCGGCAAGTCGGCGGGCCCGTCGTTGTATCACATGCTGGAAGTGCTGGGCCGCGACCGCGTGCTCGCGCGGTTGCGCCGCGCCGCCGAGAAATTTCACCCATGACGCTCCCGAATCAAATCACGCTCGCGCGCATTTTGATGATCCCGGTGTTTGTGTGGCTGACGCTGGGCTACATCCGCGACTACCAGAAGGAACAGGAACAGGAATGGGAGCGCGGGCTGGCGTGCGCGGTCTTTGCCATCGCCGCCATCTCCGACGCCGTGGATGGCTACATCGCGCGCCGCTACCATCAAAAGAGCGAACTGGGCGTCTTCCTCGATCCGCTGGCGGACAAGGCGCTGCTGCTCTCGGCGCTGATTCTCCTGAGCATCCGGTTCAAGGACGGCACACCGTTCGATCTGTTGCCGTTGTGGTTTCCCGTACTGGTGATCAGCCGCGATTTGATGCTCTTGGGCGGCTGCGTGCTGATTCACATGCTGGCGGGCCGTGTCATCGCGCGACCGCGCATCGTTGGCAAATGCGCGACGTTTTTCCAGATGATCGCGTTCGGCTGGGTGCTGCTGAAAGTCGAGCGCCCATCCTACCTGTGGCCGCTGTATGCCGCCGGCTTCTTCACTCTCGTGTCCGGCATCTGGTATTTGTTCGACGGCATCAAACAACTCAGCGTCCACGAAGCGAAGAAGGCCTGACGCCATTCCTATCGTTTGCCTTGAAATAGCAGGGGCGCGAACTCCGCGAGAAACCGGCGCCACACCAGAAAGCTGTGGCGGCCGGGTGCCTCCACCCAGGCGTGGACGACCCCTTTGGTCGTGAGCCACTGGCTGAATTTCTGGTTGTTCTCGAACAGTTTGTCCTCGGTACCGCAACCGATCCAGAGCAGGCGAATACGTCCATTGACCCTCCTGGTCAGGCCGGGGAATTTCTCGTCAAAGTCACCATACAGTCCACCCGAACTGAATGCGCCGATCCACGCAAAACGATCGGGCACGCCAAGACCGAAAAGCAACGATTGTTCTCCGCCCATTGATAATCCCGCGATCGCCCGCGCCGTATGGTTGGTGGAAGCGTGATAGTTCCTCTCCACCATCGGAATGATTTCGCCGAAGAACGAATCGTGGAATTTCGTGAAGCTGTCGTTGCGAATTTGACCCCAGCCGGGCATACGGAACCCCAGCCACCCGTACTTTAGCATCTCTTTATTGCCGTACCCCAGCGGCATCACGACGATCATCGGCTTGGCCTGCTTGCGTGCAATGAGATTATCAAGAATGACATTCGCGCGACCCACGTCGACCCACGCGTCCTCGGCATCGCTGAAGCCATGGAGAAGATAGAGCACGGGATAGGTTTTCCGCGCGACGGGGTCGTAGCTGGGCGGCGTGTAAACCAGCATTTCGCGCTCGTCACCGATGATGGTGGAACGGTAGTGATGACGATGAACCACACCATGTGGCACATCGTTGATTTCCCATGGCAGCGTGAGCGGGCCGGGCACGTGGACCTGACTCTCGGTATCGACCAAATTGTATTTGAGGAACGGATTGGCCGGGTCGTTGATGCGCAGGCCGTCCACGAGGAACGAATACGAGTAGATATCCGGATCGAGCGGACCGGAGGTGATCGCCCAAATTCCCTGGTCGTCCGTCTTCATGGGCATGATGTCGCCTTCGAATCGCACCACCACCTTCGACGCGCTGGGTGCCCTCAGTCGAAACGTCACCGTGCGATCCGGATGAACCTCCGGCGAAACCAGCGGTTCGACGGATGCCTCAGCGGAGGAAATCTTGGGAGCCATGGCAATCAAAAGTGTAACATGGACGAATGTAATACGGGGAAGTGATTTTGAGACAGCAGAGCAGGTGCGACGCCCACCATCCAACCGCTCTCGCTGGCCATGGTCGATGGGTTTTCGGGCAGAAAACCTGCTCTAATCACCTTTTGTGAAGCGAATATTGCTTGCCGGCTTGTGTTTCGCGGTCGCTGTCGGCGCCCGCGCGGATGTGGTCGAATTCCAGGACGGTACAAGGACCGAGTGTCATGTCCTCAGCCTGTTCAACCAGAAGCTGGAGATTGCGGACAAGGACGGCAGCATCTCGCACGTCAGTTTCACGCAGGTCAAGCGGATCGAATTCACTTCCAAGACCGCGGCGATCACCACGCGCAGCCGCTTGATTTCGAGTGGACGATTGTTGGGTCTCGACGACGGCCTGTTCGCGTTGGCGAGCCCGAGTGGGGTAAAACAGCTCATTGCCGCTGCTGAAGTGACCGATATCACGATCAGTAGCGACTACGTCGAGGGGCCCGTCAGGCCGCCCGCTCCCCGTCCCAAACCCGCGATTGTTCCGGCATCCGCTTCCCGTTCTCCCGCGAAGGGATCCATCCAGCCCGAGCGCGGCAAGATCACGATTGTTGATTTCTACGCCGATTGGTGCGGGCCATGCCGCAAGATCGGCCCGGTGTTGGAAAAGATTGCGGAAGGCAATTCCGACATCGTCCTGCAGAAGATCAACATCGACAAAAACAAAGACCTCGCCCAGGAATACAACGTCACCGGCATTCCACACATCATCATCTACGACAAGGGCGCCGACGTAGTGGACACTGTCATCGGCGCCGACGAGCGTCGCGTTCGCAAAGCCGTCGCCGACGCCGGCGGCAACAGCTAGTCGCGATTCATACCGCGCGAGGTCAACAGGCGATTCCAGCCGCTTGATCTGCCGGACATTTGAGGCGCCATCATGCACTTCCGCACAACGAACGAACAACTGCGCTTTTCGAGAAATCCCCGGGCGAAGAAGGATAATCACGGCTTGATAAGACTCGACGATTTGCTATCATGCCTAGTAGTACTAGGCATCATTTATGAACCGCGATGAATTTGCACGGAATCTCGCAGCGGGCACATATGACTTGATCGTGCTCGACGTGTTGCGGGATGGGCCGAGCTACGGTTATGGCATTCTGAAACGCATCTCTGCTCAGTCCAGATATACGCTCCGTTGGCACCAGGGAACGCTGTACCCGGTACTCCATCGGCTGGAGAAACGCGGATTGATCGTCGGCGAATGGCGACGCCCGAAGACCGGCCGCGAACGCCGCTACTATCGCCTCACTCCCACAGGCCAACGCGTACGGCGTGAACAACGCGAAGAATGGCGGCATCTGAGTCGCGCGGTCAATGCGTTGCTCGGCCTCTGACACACTGCTTTTCTGCTACGCAATCCGCGGGACAATTGGATGGGTCGCAGAGATGACACCTAGTACTACTAGGTGTCATACTGAAGACAGAGACGACAGGGCCGGGATGAGCGAGCTACCGGGACATATCCGGAAATATATCTCAACGACCTCCGAAGGCACCTCCCAACTGGCTAGAAGGCACGATCTATCCCGTTCTTCGCCATCTGGAGACGCAGGGTTTGGTGACAAGCCACTGGAAAGGCCCGGAAGACGGTCGCCAACGCTGTTATTACCGCCTCACGCCGCGTGGTCAACGGGTCTGGCAACAGCAACGCCGTCAGTGGACCGCCTTCACCCGCGCGATCAACGTCTTGCTCACTCCGTAACGCGCAACCGCGACACAGCAGGTCATCGGCAGGCAGCGCTGCCCGACACTTGGCGCCCGCCGACGGGAGGTAATTCCGCAACGGATCGTGCGCGCGACGTGAAACCCGCTCGCGTAAATCAATGTCCACCTCACTCCACGCGACTTGATAGAGCGATGATACATTGCAGTGCAATGTATCAGATACGCACAGACGGGAGCCGGGTGACAGCGACACGGAGAGGAGTCGTGGTTCACAAAGAAGGATACATTGTAGTGCAATGTATCAGGCAAATGCGGACAACGGGTCACACCAAGACGCTCATCGGGAAATATCTGGGCAGCGGTCCTTGCAGTTGTCGCCCTCAGCCCGCCCGAGAGCTGACGGGGCCGGTCGAAGTTTACTACGTTTCACGAGGCCGCCTCTACCGCTCACCACGCGCGGTCAACGGGTCTGGCAACAACAGCGCCGTCAGTGGGCCGCCTTCACGCGCAGTCAACGCGCTGCTGAATCCCCCGTCCCGACACTTGCCGAATCGGTGATCGTCGATACATGGCACTGCCATGTATCAGGCCCTTATACCCAGCGAATTGCCCGCTGAAGTTTGACAGGTAGGCGGATACGGGTATGGTTTTCTTCTCATGGAGACTGCAGTAAATGCGACTGAAGAATTTGTTTATCATATCTGCAAGAATTCCTTTCTTTCAACATGGAGCTACCCAAATCCGAGAGGAAAAGAGGCCGGCAAGGAACTGTGCGACATCCTCGTGGTGTGTGAACCCCACATCGTGATCGTGAGCGTGAAGGATGTTCAATACAAAGACACCGGCAGAGCGAAGGTGGACCGTAAGCGATGGGAGAGGAAGGCCATCGATGGTTCAGTAAAACAAATCCTCGGCGCACAGAGATTCTTGGACAACGCGAGTCACGTTGTCAAAAGAGACGGCACAAAAGGTCTACCGTTACCGGCCAGTGCACATCGAAAGTACCACCGTATTGCCGTGGCTTTTGGTGCCGACAGGAAGGTTGGGCTGAGTCTTACCAGGGGGAAGCCCTTCACCAATAACTTTGTCCATGTTGTCGATGAAAGGGCCTGCCTCACCCTTCTCAAACATTTGGACACAATTTCAGATTTCACGAAGTACTTGGACGATAAAGAGAAGCTTTTCAGCAAAGGGGTGCGAGTGTCGATGGCAGGCGGTGAAGAGGATCTCCTGGCCGTCTACCTCAACCGTGGCAGACGCTTCCCTAAAGGCGATTTTCTAATACTTCAGGAGGATCTATGGGAGACATTCTCGAAAAAGCCGGAGTTCTCGGCGAAGCTCCGCGAGGACGAGGACAGCTATGTCTGGGATCGTCTCATTGAGCTTCTGGCGGTCAAGCCCGAGGCCGAAGCATGGGAGTTCGTTGGTTCACTGACCGAACTAGAGCTTGCCGTGCGAACAATGGCAAGGGAGCACCGGTTCTCGCGCCGTCTGCTCGGCAAAGCGCTTAAGGAGTTCATTGAACAAGCGAACGCCGGCATACTTCGCTCTCGCTGTACAAAATCATTGCGTGGCGTGATTTACGTATTCATGATGTCAAACTTGAAAGAAGAGAACAAACACCGCATTGCAGAACTTGGCTGCCGGTGCTACGCAGCCCTAGCCAAGTTTCCAGATGCGAAAACCATTGTCGGCGTCGACATAACCCGTAGCACCGGAACCAACGTCAAGCGGGCGACAAACATTTGTTACTTCCACTCAAATCGCTGGCCTGAGGAATTCTTGGTGAAGGCGAAACAATGCCAACAGGACCTCGGGTTCTTCGTGGGGAACCTCGTGAATCAAGAGCATTGCGATGAATACCCAGCGGGACAGTAGCCGGAACAAGCCTTGAGAGAGGCCGGAATGGTCCGCCACTTTATCCTTTCTTCTCAATCCTCGCCCAGGGGTCCTTTAGTGTAATCGTGCGGTTGAAGACGGGTTTGTGGTCGCTGGGGCGGGGCGAATCCATCTTGGAATCGGGATCGAGGGCGAAATCCCTCCGCAGAATCCAGCTTACGGCCTTGCCCGCACAAGCTTCACTCGCCCGTTTTCCCCAAAGACAAGCGGCAGACCGAGTTTGGCATGCTCGGCGCGAATCTGCCGATCCGCACGCCGAAAGGCTCGTTTCGCCGAAGCAATGAAGTCGTCTTCCGTCCGTCTTCTCTTACAATTCTTCACGGGACGACTCACCCTTTCTTTTCAATCTTCGCCCAGGTGTCTTTGAGCGTGATGGTGCGGTTGAAGACGGGTTTGTGGTCGCTGGGGCGAGGGGAATCCATCTTCGAGTCGGGATCGAGGGTGAAATAGCCGAGGCGTTCGAATTGATACCGGACTTCGGGCCGGGCGTCGATGAGGCTGGGCTCGCACTTGGCGGTGACGACTTCGAGGCTGTGCGGGTTGAGATGGGTCTTGAAATCGCCTTCCGCGTCCGGCTCGGGGACGGTGAAGAGACGGTCGTAGAGGCGGGCTTCGGCGTCGATCGCGTGGGCGGCTGAAACCCAATGGATCGTGCCTTTGATCTTCCGCGAGGAGGTCGGCCCGCCGGTCTTGCTGCCGAGATCGGCGGTGCAGCGAAGTTCGGTAATCTTGCCGGTCGCGTCCCTGATGACCTCGTCGCACTTGATGATGTAGGCGTATTTCAACCGCACTTCGCCGCCGGGCTTCAATCGGAAGAATTTCGGGGGCGGCGTCTCCATGAAATCGTCCTGCTCGATGTACAACGTATTGCCGAACGGAACCTTGCGCGTGCCCGAGGACGGGTCTTCGGGATTGTTGACCGCGTCGAGTTCCTCGTAGTGATGCGGATCGATGTTGGTGATGGTCACCTTGAGCGGACGCAACACGGCGAGCCGGCGCAGGGCGCGCTTGTTGAGGTCCTCGCGGATGGCGTGGTCGAACACGGCCATGTCGGTCACGCTGTTGAATTTCGTCACGCCGACGCCGATCGCGAACGCGCGCACCGCCTCGGCAGGCACGCCGCGCCGGCGAATCCCGCTGATGGTCGGCATGCGCGGGTCGTCCCAGCCCGACACCACCTTGTCGTTCACGAGCTGGATCAGTTTGCGCTTGGACACGATGGTGTACGTGGGAATCAGCTTGGCGAACTCGTACTGGTGCGGCAACGGGCGGGGCAGGTCGAGGTTTTCGAGGATCCAGTCGTAGAGCGGACGGTGCACCTCGAATTCCAGCGTGCAGATGCTGTGCGTCACGCCCTCGATGTAATCGCTCAGGCAATGCGCGTAATCGTACATCGCGTAGATGCACCACTTGTCACCCGTGTGATGGTGGGCCGTATGGCGGATGCGGTACAGCACGGGGTCGCGCATCCAGATGTTCGGCGACGCCATGTCGATCTTCGCGCGGAGCGTGCGTTTGCCGTCGGGGAATTCGCCGTTCTTCATCCGCACGAACAAATCGAGGCTCTCCTCGACGGACCGATTCCGAAACGGGCTGTCCGTGCCCGGCTTGTCCGGCGCGCCGCGGTAGCGGTCGGTGTCCTCGGGCGACAGGTCGCACACGTAGGCCTTCCCCTTCCGAATCAGCTCGATCGCCCACACGTACAACTGGTCGTAATAATCCGACGCGTAAAACGTCTCGAGTTTCTCCCCTTTCGGGGCCGACTTCGGATTCACTGCACCAAGATAGAAATCCGGTTTCCCGTCAATTGTCTGCGGTTCAGGCGTTTTGCCCGCCGGCTTGAATCCCAACTTGTCATTCGCCCAGCCGTCGATCAGCCACTCGACATCCTGGATAATGGAATCGACGTACTCGACCTCTTCCTTGGTCGGGTTGGTGTCGTCCATGCGCAGGTTGCACTGACCATTGAACTCGCGGGCGATGCCGAAATTCAGGCAGATGGATTTCGCGTGGCCGATGTGCAGGTAGCCATTCGGCTCGGGCGGGAAACGCGTGACGATTTTCGGGTATTTCCCCGCGGCCACGTGCTCGTGGACGATGTCGCGGATGAAATCTTTCGGTTCTGGTGATGGAGCAGCATTGACATTTTCGTTGGACATAACACCTCTAGGAAATCGCATCCGGCCCCAAAAGGCAAGAGCGCCAGAACCGTGAGGCGCTGGCGCTCCGCGAGTACGAATCCCCCCGTTTACGCCGCGGTCAATTCCTTGACGGCTTTGTCGCGAACGGGTTGATCGGCGCAGCGGTTCGGGTCGGCCAGCCCGGAGTCGAGGCGCGACTTCCGCGTGGCGTAATCCCCGCGTTCATCCTTCAACACGACCCACGGATCGGTCGCGTCCTGCTTGGCGGCGGCGATTTTGCCGGTCAATTCTTCATTCGCCATGCTGGTGTGCGAGCCGAAATCGCTCGGAAAAACGATCTTCGCTTCTTTTTTGCCGCCCGCCTTGTCGTCCCTCGCCTTCGGGCGTGCGCTCGTGGTGCCTACTTTGGGTGCTGTTGCTGTTGCCATACTAATGTGTCTCCTGAATCATCTTTGGTGTAAGGAGGTGTATTAAACCGCCTGCGCGCGCCACCGTCAAGCTCCGCGACACCAACAAAAAGCCCCGAGGCTACCCTCGGGGCTTCCTGTGTGTGTAGGGGGCTCCGTGGATTCAGGAGCATCCCATTGAGTTGCCGCAGTTAAGGCACTTGTAGCAGGCGCCGTTGCGCACGGTAATCGCCCCGCAGGTGTCGCAGGCGGGCGCATCCTGCATGAAGTGCTCGACGGTCCGGCTGAGTCGCTGCACGGCGGTCAATGCGCCGTGGTTCCCCGTCGGCCGGGCCGGTGCTTCCTCGGTCTGTTCGAGTTCGACAACGGGTTTGTTGACAATTCGTTTCTCCTGTTCCTCGACCTCTTTGAGTGGGAACTCGGGTTGCCCGGCGTTCGGCGAATTGGCTTCGCGATAACCGGGGATGAACTGGCACCCGAGCCAACGGAACAGGTAGTCGGTGATCGACTTGGCGATCGGGATATCGGGATTCTTGGTGAAACCGCTCGGCTCGAAGCGCTGGTGGGTGAACTTGTTGACGAGTGTCTCCAGCGGGACGCCGTATTGCAGGGAGAGACTGACCAGCGTGCCGATGGTGTCCATTAGCCCGCCGATGGTCGAGCCTTCCTTGGCCATGGTGATGAACAACTCGCCGGGTATGCCGTCGTCGAACAGGCCGACGGTGATGTAGCCTTCGTGGCCGGCGATGTCGAACTTGTGGGTGATGGCCTTGCGGGTGTCGGGCAGGCGATGCCGCGCGGGCGTGCCGAGCCGGGCGCGCAACTGCGTCACTTCTTCTTGTAGTTCCAGGATGCGTGATTTGAAGGAATCGACCTGTTTCGCCGCGGCCTCGGCCAACGTGGAACCGTTGTTCTTCGAGGTATTGAGCGGCTGCGAACGCTTCGAGCCGTCCCGATAGATCGCCACGGCCTTCAGGCCAAGCCTCCAGCCTTCGACGTAGCTCTGCATGATGTCCTCGACAGTGGACTCCTGCGGCATGTTTACCGTCTTGGAAATCGCCCCGCTGAGGAACGGCTGCGCGGCGGCCATCATCTTGAGGTGGGCCATGTACTGGATGCTGCGCCGGCCCTTGGCGGGCTTGAACGCGCAATCGAACACGGCGACGTGTTTTTCCTGCAGGTGCGGCGCGCCCTCGATCATGTCGTTTTCGTCGATGTACTTCACGATCTCGGTAATCTGCGGCTCGGTGTAGCCGAGTTTGCGCAACGCCATCGGCACGGTGCGATTGACGATCTTCAACATGCCGCCGCCGGCGAGCAATTTGTATTTCACCAGCGCGATGTCGGGTTCGACGCCGGTCGTGTCGCAATCCATCATGAACGCGATGGTGCCGGTGGGTGCGAGCACGGTGACCTGCGAATTGCGATAGCCGAAACGTCGGCCCAGCTCGACGGCTTCGTCACCGCAACGCAGCGCCGCGCTGCGCATGTAATCGGGGCAACTCGGGTGAATGCGTTTCACCGCGTCGCGGTGCATTTCCATGACCTGCAACATGGGCTCGCGGTTCCCGGTGAACCCCTCGAAGGCGCCGATTTTCTCGGCGATCCGCGCCGATTGGCTGTACGCGTGCAAATGCATGATCGCGGTGATCGCGCCGGCCATGCCACGGCCCTCGTCGCTGTCGTAGGGCAGTCCCATGGACATAATGAGCGAGCCGAGGTTGGCGAAGCCCAGGCCGAGCGGGCGGAATAGATGACTGTTCCGCGCGATGGTCTCGGTCGGATAACTCGCGTTGTCGACGATGATTTCCTGGGCGGTAATGAAGATCTCCACCGCCGATTTGAACCGCTCGACGTCGAATGTGCCGTCCGCGCGGAGGAACCGCATCAGGTTCAGCGAGGCGAGGTTGCAGGCGCTGTTGTCGAGGAACATGTACTCGCTGCACGGGTTGCTGGAGTTAATCGGCGCGGTGGCCTTGCAGGTGTGCCAGCGCTGGATCGTGTCCTCGTACTGCACGCCCGGGTCTCCGCAGGTCCAGGTGCCTTCGGCGATGCCGCGCATCAATTCGCGGGCCTTGTACGTCGGCCCGGGCCGGCTGGGATTGGTGACCCAATGCGTCGTCCAATCCTTGTCTTCCAACACCGCGCGCATGAAATCATCGGTCACACGCACGCTGAGGTTTTCATTCTGGAACGAAACGGAGCCGTAGGCGTCGCCGTTGAAGTCTCCCGCGTACCCCTGCTCGATCAACGCCCAGGCTTTGCGTTCTTCATTCGGCTTCGCCTCGATGAAGTCCTTGATGTCGGGATGCCAGACCTTGAGCGTGTTCATCTTCGCCGCGCGGCGGGTTTTGCCGCCGGATTTGACCACGCTGGCGATGGCATCATAGACCTTCAGGAAAGACAACGGCCCGCTCGGGCGTCCGCCGCCCGACAGTCTTTCGCGGACACTGCGCAACGACGACAGGTCCGTGCCCGTGCCGCTGCCGTACTTGAACAGCATCGCTTCGCTGCGAGCCAACTCCATGATGTCTTCCATCGTGTCGCCGACGGATTGGATGAAACAGGCCGAGCATTGCGGATATTCGTATTGTGACCGGGCGCGGTTGACGCTGCGGGTGGTCGCATCGAAATAGTAGCTGCCCGCGCCACTCCGCTTGCCGACTCCGTACTGGCTGTGCAGGCCGCAATTGAACCACACCGGGGAATTGAACGACCCGTACTGGTTGAGGCAGAGCCACGTCAGCTCGTCATAAAAGGTTTCGGCGTCCTTGTCGCTGGCAAAATAGCCGTCGCGGTTGCCCCAATCGGCAATCGTGCGGGTGACGCGGTGAATGAGCTGACGAACGCTCTGCTCGCGCTCGCCGGTTCCGTTCTCGCCGTAGAAGTACTTGGAAACGACGACTTTGGTGGCGAGGATGGACCAGGTTTTCGGGACTTCGACATTCTCCTGCTTGAAGATCACCCGGCCCGCTTCGTCGGTGATCTCGGCGGTGCGCTGGTCCCATTCGACTTCATCGAACGGCTTCACGTCCGCGCGGCTGAACACGCGCGGGACCACCCAACCGATCTTCCGTGGCGGCCCCGGTGGAACAACTCTCGGTGTTGGGTTGGTGCGTCGGGTGCGTTTGGTTGGTTCCGTCGAGACTGGCAAATCCGCTACAGAATCCTTCTGGGTCTGTTTTTCCTTGGCCGCAGAAAGCTCCCCCACTCCGTGCTTCAAATTGATCACTGTCCCCTCCTCAAAAAAGCTAGTCGGTTGCGACTTTTCGGCGGTCAACGTCTTGGTTGGAAACCACCGCTAATAGTGCGGGCGGGACTATATGCACCCCATATATTGTGTTTCAAGACAAAACTGCGCCCGCCGCCACTTTTTTTCAAACTCGCTGATTTTTAACGAACTTTCGCCGCTCGCGTTCCCGACATTCCAACATGATTGGGCAGCCGGTGAACGCCCATGCCGCCCGAATTTTGTCGATCAAGAACCGCTTGTAATGCGGCGTCAAACAACTCGCATGATTCACGAATAGCCGAAACGTCGGCGGATGGGAAGCTTTTTGAAACGCATAAAAGATTTTAAATCTCTTGCCACCGGAAAATGGCGGTGGGTAGGCGTCGAGGGCCCGCATAAAGAGCTTGTTGAGCTGCGGCGTGTCGATGTGCCGGATCATCTCGGTCTCGATCACCGCGACCTGCTCGAACAATTGATTCAGGTTCTGACCCGTTTTCGCCGAGGCAAACAGCACCGGCGCCCAATCGAGGAAAAACAACTCTTTCCGGAGCGCCTCGAGATACTGCTCGCGAAACATTTTCTTCCGTTTCATGCCCCGGCTCTCGCGCACCCTGTCCTTGTGTTCCTGTTCCTCGGCGAGGTCCCACTTGTTTACCAGCACGATACAGCCGCGCGCCGCCTCGGCAATCTGCCCCGCAATGGCCTTGTCCTGCCTCGTCACGCCGGCGACGGCGTCGAGCACCAGCACGGCAATGTCACACTCGCGGATGCTGCGCTCGGCCCGCATCAATCCAAACTGATCGACCGACGACGTGATTTTTCCACGATGCCGCAAGCCGGCCGTGTCAATCAGCAGATACGGCTTGTCGTGCACGGTGAACGGCACATCGACCGAATCCCGCGTCGTGCCAGGGATATCGCTCACGATCGTCCGCTGGTCCTTCAGGATCGCGTTCATGAGGGAGGATTTGCCGACGTTCGGTCGCCCGACGATCGCAATGCGCGTTGGAGGCGCCGTCTCCGGCTCGACCCCCGCCGCGAATTCTTCCGTGGCGGCCTCCAGCAACTCCCGGACGCCGAGGCCATGCGCGGCGGCGATGGAGTACGTCTGGTCGAACCCCAACTCGGAGAACTCGGCGTCCGTTCGCGCCCGGCCCGCATTATCCACTTTATTGACCGCGAGAAAGATCTTCTTGCCGCTGGTGCGCAGCTTGCGAGCAATTTCCTGGTCCAGGGGCACGACGCCTTCCGTCACGTCGACCACCATAATGATGGCCGTGGCCATTTCGATGGCGATTTCGGCCTGATGCCGCGTCGCGTTCGCCATCAGGTCACCGCTTTTCTCGTCGTCCATGAACGCGATGCCGCCCGTGTCGACCACCTCGAATGACTTGTCGCCCCAGCGCGCTGTGGCCGCGACGCGGTCGCGCGTCACGCCCGGTTCTTCGTGGACAATGGCGATGCGCCGCCCGACGATGCGGTTGAAGAGCGTGCTCTTCCCGACGTTGGGACGTCCGACGATGGCCAGGATATCGTGTGCTTTTTCCATGAAACAGCAGGGCCGTAGCCCTGCCGCGCTGACACCATAGCGGAGTTAGATGGATTTCACCAGACGGATTGTTACAGGCTAGTGTCCAAGTTTGGGCCGAGCTCCCGCGTAGCTGCAACTCTGCCTCACGTGAGACGACTCGGTCGCGCAGGAGCGCGACCCTCCACGGCAATTCAAGACGCTAGCGAAACAACCATAACATTGAAGTGGATTGTGTAACGGCTTAACATGGGCATGCGTGGTCATATTGCCGACTGATTGCGCAGCAGAGCAACGAAGTTCTCATGAGCTCCGGTTGCGGAAGAAACTAATGCGCATCAAGGCAAATCTGTCACGGGTGGACCCAATGATGGGATGGCCGTCAAGTTTTATTGAACCTGTATGAAGACAACAATCAAGCCGCAGTTTGCACGCCCTGGTGACTTGATAGGCGTCTATTCCCCGTCGGGAGCCGTTAGCCAAGAGCTGATGGTGAATTATGAACGCGGTAGAAGGTGTCTCGAAAAAAGGGGTTACCGCGTCATGGAAGCGTCCCACACCTTTGAGTAAGGTGGGCATTATTCATCGGATGGGACGACAAAAGCGAAGGACCTGATGGCTCTGGTCTCAAATCCAGAGGTTAAAGCGATCCTGCCAACAATTGGAGGCACCACTGCATATCAGATGCTGAGCAAGATTGACTACGAGTTGATTGCCCGCAATCCCAAGATGATCTTTGGCTTTTCTGACAACTCCCTGCAAGCCTGCGTAATCCACCAAAAGACGGGGCTGGTCACGTTCCACGCGCAATGCAATGTGGTTTTCGGTCTGGGCGATTTAGCAGACAAGGAAAAGATGAAAACTTATGCTCAGAATGGTGTTTACACCGAGGAACAGTTCTTCAACGCGTTGGAGGGAAGACTTCGTTTAGGCCGGGTGAAACAGGCAAGGAAATGGCGCGTTCTAAAGCCCGGTAATGCTGAAGGACTGCTGATAGGGGGCAACCTGGATGTACTCCAAATTCTGCATGGTTCCCCTTACGCTCTGGATATGAGAAACGCCATATTCTTTTGGGAATTTGCCTACCTGGACCTGCACCGACTGGATTTGGCGCTTGCTTCGTTTGCCTTAACCGGTGGACTTCCTCGCTTATCGGGTATGGTAGTGGGCAAAGGAGATCGTCTAAGAGAGAGCTTCTTTCCGAAAATCGAGTCGTTCGATCAGATCATTCTTCGCCACTGCGAACCATACAAGTTTCCGATCATTGTCGACGCCGATATAGGCCATGACATGGAATGTTGCGCGCTCCCGGTCGGGATTCGAGCCAAGATCGAAGAAGGGGAACTATCGCTCCTGGACTCACCCTACTCTGATGCTTGAAACGCGTCGCGAAAGCCATTCAGTGAAAAACACAATCTCGATTCACAATCGCCAATTCTCGCCGGTGTCACAGGCTCGAGGATTCTGCCCGAGTGGATCGGGCTTCGTGGTTAGCGGGCTGGAGTAGTCGAAGGCGGACCTTCGAATACCCCACGCCTTCTTCCCCTCCGAGGAGGGAATTGGGGCGGCGACCACAAGCACGGAGGCTTGCGGCATGGGGGCCAATCGTGTATTGTAAGGTACACTGATGAACGCGGAACTGCTCCAGCGGATAACCATCGAACCGGACAAGTGCGGCGGACGCCCGTGCATTCGCGGCAAACGCATCCGGGTGGTGGACGTTCTGCAACTGCTCAGCGCGGGTGCGTCGTTCGAGGAGATACTTACAGACTATCCGTTCCTGGAGCGGGAAGATATCCTGGCGGCGATTGAATACGCCGCGCTGCAGACTGACCATGTCGTACTCCAATCCGCGTGAAATTCCTGGTGGACAACCAGCTTCCGTCGGCATTGGCCAAGCTGCTGGTCTCGCGAGGGCATGAAGCCCGCCATGTGTTGGATGTTGGACTCGATGCGGCCACCGACACCGAAATCTGGAGATACGCGGCGGCACATTCACTCGTGCTGATCACCAAGGAGAGGACTTTTCCAGGCGCGACACAACCGGGCGCGTCCGTGCCAGTCGTGTGGGTGCGTCTGGGCAACTGCCGAAAAGCCGCGCTCCTATCGACGTTCGACTCCATGCTTTCCCAGATGCAGGCGGCCCTCGAAGCCGGCAACCGGGTCGTTGAGATTCGGTAGTTTCCGCTTCCAGTTCTAGAGGTTATATCCGCTTTCGCCGTGCTGGGTCCAATCGAGGCCCTGTTCTTCTTCTTCATTCGTCACGCGCAGGCCCATGATCATGTCAACGATCTTCAACAGGATCCAACTGACGACGACCGCGTAGACCACGGTGGCGAGGACGCCTGCGGCCTGGACGAGCAACTGTTTGGGGTTGCCGCGGATCAACCCTTCCGCGCCGGCACCGTTGACGAGCGTCGTTGCGAACACGCCCGTGAGCAGGGCGCCGAGCATGCCGCCCACGCCGTGGATCCCGAAGGTGTCGAGTGTATCATCGAATCCGAATTTGTTTTTGACGGAGCAGGCAAAATAGCAAACCGCGCCGCCGAGCAAGCCGATGATCAGCGCGCCCTGAACCGACACGAAGCCCGCCGCGGGGGTGATGGCCACGAGGCCGGCGACGCATCCGGACGCGATGCCGAGCACGCTGGGTTTGCCGCGGAACTTCCATTCCATGAACATCCACGACATCGCGGCGGCGGCGGACGCAACGTGCGTGTTGATGAACGCCTGCACCGCCAGCCCGTTGGCGCCGAGCGCGCTGCCGGCGTTGAAGCCGAACCAGCCGAACCACAGCAGGCCGGCCCCGAGGACGGTCAGGGTCATGTTATGCGGTTCCATTTTGCGGTCGCCGCGGCGCGCGCCGAGCACCAGCGCACACACGAGGGCCGTCATGCCCGAACTGATGTGGACGACGGTGCCGCCCGCGAAATCGAGGGCGTTGAGTTTGTGGAGCCAGCCGCCGACGTTCCACACCCAGTGGCAAATCGGATCGTACACGAAGGTGGCCCAGAGCAGGGAGAACAGCAGCATCGACGAAAACTTCATGCGTTCGGCGACCGCGCCGTAAATCAGGGCGGGGGTGATGATGGCGAACATCATCTGGAAGATCATGAACGCCTGATGCGGGATGGTGGCGGCGTAATCGGGATTGGGCGCGGCGCCCACGCCCCACAAGCCGGCCCAGCTGAGATTACCGATCACCGAGCCGACATCCGGGCCAAAGGCGAGGCTGTAGCCCCACAGCATCCATTGCACGGTGATCACCGCCAGCAACGCGAAGCTTTGCATGATGGTGCCGAGCACGTGTTTGCGGTGCACCATGCCACAGTAAAAAAACGCCAGGCCCGGTGTCATCAGCATGACCAGCGCGGCGGACGCCAGCACCCAGGCTGTGTCGCCGGTATCCACTTTCAAGGCCGGCCTTGCCAACGGCACCATCGCGCCAAAGGCGGTTGACGCGGTTAACACGAACAAGAGACACCACATCGAAGATAGATAACGCCTCACAATTTTACTCCTTCCGACATTTCCGGGGTGTCGCGGGGGATTGTAATGAGACGGGGTTCGAACGCAAGTGGATTGTGCTAGCCTCACCGTTCCTACCACCACCCATTGTGGTTCTCCCACGAGCTTGCAATTTCGCCGTTGGACACTAGGCTTGGTGCAAGTGATTACCAGCAAGGGAACTACAGATTCTGCGCGCGCGGTGGCGGGTCAGTTCGCGGCGACGCGGTGGACGGTGGTATTGAGCGCCGGACAGGCGCCATCGCCGCAAGCCGGTCGGGCGCTGGAAGAACTGTGTCGGGCCTATTGGTACCCGCTCTATGCGTACGTGCGACGGCGCGGCTACGATGTGCAAGAAGCGGAAGACCTGACGCAGGAGTTTTTCGCGCGACTCTTGGCGAAGAACTACCTGGCGGACGTGGATCGGACGAAGGGAAGGTTTCGCTCCTTTCTCCTGGGCTCACTGAAGCACTTCCTGGCCAACGAAAGGGACCGCGCTCACGCGGCCAAACGGGGCGGCGGCCAGACGCTGCTGTCGTTGGACACGCAGACGGCGGAAACGCGATATCGGTCTGAATCAGCCGACGAATTGACTCCCGAAAAGTTGCTGGACCGCCAGTGGGCGCTGGCCTTGCTCGATCAGGTACTCGACCGACTGCAGGCGGAATTCGTCGCCGATGGCAAAGGCGCGCAGTTCAGCCAACTGAAGCTGTTCCTGACGGAGGGGAAAGGTACGACTTCCTACGCGGCTGTTGCGACGAAGCTGCAGACGACCGAAGGCGCAGTGAAAGTCGCCGTCCATCGCCTGCGGCGACGGTACCGCGAGTTGCTGCGAGAGGAAATCTCCCATACTGTGGCCACCCCCGCGGAGATTGAGGAAGAAATCCGTCACCTCTTCGCGGCCTTCGCTTCGTAACCCGCACTTTCGATGTAACCTTTATCCTCATTCGCTTCTGTAATGAGTGGAAGCGATGCGGTAGAAAGGATTCGCCGATATGAGTGAGGAGAAACGATGCCCCCAGTGCGGAGCGGTTCTGGCGGCCGACGCGCCCCAGGGACTCTGTCCCGCCTGCCTGCTAAAACGCGGGTTCGCGACAAGCACGGGCGGGGGCGAGTCCAACAATCAGGGCGCCCGCACCGAGTACGTGCCGCCACCACCGGCCGAGTTGGCCCGCTATTTCCCCGAACTCGAGATTTTGGAAATGGTCGGTCGCGGTGGAATGGGCGTGGTGTACAAGGCCCGCCAGAAACGGCTCGACCGGCTGGTGGCACTGAAAATCCTGCCGCCGAACGTCAGCCGCGCCGCGGCGTTTTCCGAGCGGTTCACGCGCGAAGCGAAAGCACTGGCCCGACTCACGCACCCGAACATCGTGGTCGTCTATGACTTCGGCCAAGCTGATGGGCTGTTCTATTTCCTGATGGAATTCGTGGACGGCATGAACCTCCGTCAATTGCTCAACACCGGAAGGCTTTCACCGAAGGAAGCACTCGCGATTGTGCCGCAGATTTGCGAGGCGCTGCAATTCGCGCACGACAAGGGCATCGTCCACCGCGACATCAAACCCGAGAACATCCTGATCGACAAAACTGGCGTGGTGAAGATCGCCGATTTCGGCTTGGCAAAGCTCGTCGGCCTGGAGGCGAAAGACCTGACGATCACCAGCGCCCGCGACGTGATTGGCACGCCACTGTACATGGCTCCGGAACAGGTTGAACATCCGCAGGACGTCGACCACCGCGCCGACATCTACTCGCTCGGCGTCGTGTTTTACCAGATGCTCACGGGCGAGCTGCCCATCGGTCGGTTCGCTCCGCCCTCGCGCAAAGTCCAGATCGACGTCCGACTCGATGAGGTCGTCCTGCGCGCCCTGGAGAAGGAACCCGAGCAGCGTTACCAGCACGCCAGCGACGTGAAGACACAGGTCGAGACGATTCTCACGACACCGGCCAGTCGTGGTGGACGTGACTCAGATCGAACGAGGAGTCTGGTCTCGATCATCGGTCAAACCGCAGTTGTTGGCGTGGCGTTGCTATTTGCCTGCCTGGTGGTCCTCCTCGGCATGAGTTCTGATTCCATCGACAGCAGAACCTGGAGCTGGTTCCGTTTGGGCTTTGAGATTCTCGCCGCGGCCGGCCTGTTGGGATTTGTCTTTGTTGTTTACCGGGCCATCAGGGCCAAAACGCCCGAAGCGCGACAAGCCGTAAGATCGGTGGTGCCGTGGATACTTGTCATCGTGCTGGGAATACTTTTTGGGTTCTGGTCGCCGCATCTTCTGTCGATCAAATCCAATTACATTGGCCAGACGTGGTTTCCCGAAGGCGATTCCATTGAGATTACTTCCGTCGAGCGAACGAAGGACCGGATGGTCGTTAGGGGCCATTACAATCTCGCCAGTCACGACACCGCGCTGCTAGCGCTTTACATCACTTCCACAAACAAGGCCCCTGAAGATGCCAAACAGCGGATCCAGATTTCCAAGGGTCAGGGCGATTTTGAGTTAATTCATCCCCATCTTGTTCCGGGTCAGCCGCACGTTTCGATGTATGCCGACGGCCATCCATTCGCCGCGCTCTATTTTGGAACCAAGGCCGAAGCTCTTGAAGAAAGCGCGGCGAGATGGATTATCAATGCTCCGGTCGTTTCTACCGATGCCAAAGAAGATGTGGGTCAAACCATGGCCAGCTCGCGCCCGGTCGTTGTCGAAGGCAGGGGATGGGGAGGCTTCAACGTTGGCGCCACGCGCGAGGAACTTATCAAAGCCCTCGGCCAGCCCGACAGCGGTTCGGATAATCGCTGGATGAAGTGGGAACAGGCCCACGTGCATTGCCTCGTCGATGATGCCCGCGGCGCCTTCGAACTGCGGTTCGACGAAGGCTTTCCGGGACTTACCACTGCGGGGATTGGGATTGGCTCTCCCCTCAAAGACGCCCTGGCCGCCTACGGCGAACCGAGTTTGCAGAAGAACGTCGGGAGCGCGAAGGAATTGCTCTGGAGCTCCAAAGGTATCCTGATCTGGTTTCACGAGGATAGGGCGGCGCAGATCATCGTGTTTCAGAAAACAGAACAACACGCTGCGGCGATGCCGCAGGGGCAGGTTCTCGCGGAATCCGATGGGGCGCGACTCGCTACCACCGATTTTCACATCGGCCAGACATGGTTTCCCAAGAGCGATTCGATTGAGATTACTTCCGTGGAACGAACCAGGGACCAAATGACGGTGAAAGGCCATTACAATCTTGTCAGTCACGATAGCGCACTACTGGCGCTTTATGTCACGACAACGAATAACGCGGTCGCGCCCGAAGACGCCAAACAGCGGCTGCAGATTTCGAAAGGTGCGGGAGATTTCGAGCTGATCCATCCCCATCTCATTCCCGGTCTGCCGCACGTTTCGATGTATGCCGATGGCCATCCATTCGCCGCGCTCTATTTTGGAACCAAGGCGGAAGCGCTCGAAGAAAGCCAGGCAAGCTGGATTACCAATGCTCCGGTCGTTTCTACCAACATCGAAGAGGATTTGGGTCAAACCGTGGCCAGCTCGCGCCCGGTCGTCATCGAGACGCAGCCGGTATCCGGTGCGACAGATGTGGAACCGGGTATTAGCGAAATCCGAGTGCGTTTCAACAAACGGATGGCCGACGGATCGTGGAGTTGGTGCACCGTTTGGGAGAATTCCACGCCAGAATTTATCGGCCAGCCGTATTACGACGCGGATGGCCGGACGTGTGTCGCGAAGGCGAAACTCGAACCGGGACGAACCTACGGCTTTTGGATCAATAGCCAGAAGTTTCAGAATTTTACCGACCGGGATGGTCGCCCGGCCGTTCCGTATCTGCTGACGTTCCAAACCAGACCAAATTGAAAGGAGCGAACAAATGAAAATGAAACTCGCGACAAGCTTGTCAATCACCGCGATCACCCTGTGCCTCCTGACCCTGCCTGTCCTGGCGGTTGATCTGCTGGAGCGATATCCGACGCCATTGACCGCAGGTGACACCGATCCGAGCCACGCCCGGTCGTGGCAACTTGGCAAGGAAGACATCTTTCATGTCTCCCAGTTCGCTTTGAAGGTTGGCGATGGGTTGAAAGTCGAGACCAGCTCGGCTGATGTGGGCATCGGCCATTGCGCCGATGGGGCTGTCTGGGCCGTGTTAATCCCCCGCGACCACGGGACGTTGACCAGTTCGGTCGCCAGCAACGGTGAAACCATTGCCCACGTCTGGCTGCGATTTCATCCGGCTCGAATTAACCGCCTGTTTCCGCCGGACACCGTGTCCGCTGACGGCAACACCAATTTGGCAACCCGGATTCGCGGCATTGCCGCGGCGAAAATGACCTCGAGCTGGCAAGCGAACGGAAAGGCCATGATTCCTGGACCCGAGGACATGACCGTCTACGTCGATACCAAGGAAGGCGCTCATCGCTTCTTCATGGTGGATACCGAGGCTCACACAGCGGAGTACGTTGCCGCGTTCAATCAGGAATCATCCGATCAGATTTCCACGACATCCATTCCTCCCGTCGTGGTGAAGACCATACCGGAGGCGGGTAGCAAGGATGTTCCGCCCGGCGAGTTTGAGGTCAAAGTCACCTTCAGCAAGGAAATGCATGACCGCTCATGGTCCTGGTGCACGGTGTGGGAGAACTCCAACCCGAAAGTGGTGCAAGGTCCATGGTATGACACTGACCACAGAACTTGTGTACTAAAAGTCATGCTGGAACCGAACACGACCTATGGCTATTGGATAAACACCGGAAGGTTCACCTCTTTCCGGGACAAGGAAGGCCGTTCCGCTGTGCCGTACCTGCTTGTCTTCCAGACGAAGCAAAACTGACAGGCAGACGAGTGCACGGCGAACGACAGTTGTTCGATTTAGCCGGTCCGTGTTAGCCTATCGCCGTGAACGCGCGGGAACTCGCATTGGATCTGCTGAATCGCTGGCCGCAGTCGACAGCACTGGCCGATGAGCTTCTGGAACAGGCGCTTGCAGGATCTTCCTTGACACAGCCTGACCGCGCGTTTGTGACGGAGTTGTTCTATGGTTGCCTGCGGCGGAGACTCTCGCTGGATTTCCTGCTTGCCCAGTTGGCCAGCAAAACGCCGCGCCCGATCGTCGCCAACGTCGTCATCCTTGGACTCTATCAACTGTTCTATCTCCAGACTCCCGCGCATGCGGCAGTCAACGAAACCGTCGCGCTTGCCAAGAGATATGCGGGCGTGGCTGAGGCGAAATTCGTCAACGCCGTCCTGCGCCGGGCACAGCGGGAGTCCGACGCACTCCTGGCGAAACTCGAGGAGACACGCCAGCACCAACCATGGATCTATTACTCGCACCCGGAGTGGCTTTGGAAACGATGGGCGGCGCGTCTTAGTAGCGAGAGTGCGGCGGCGTTATGCGATTGGAACAACCAGCCGCCACCGTTGTATTTGCGGGTCAACACGCTCAAAACATCGGCGAAGCCCGCGGATGTTCCCGCCGAGCCGACCGACCATCCGTTGTGTTGGCGTGTGACCGATACGACGGGACTGTTTCGCACCAAGTCGTTCGCAACCGGCGAATTCTACGTGCAAGACCCCTCCACGCTTGTCGCCGTGGACGTGCTCGATCCGCAGCCCGGCGATGCGGTGTTGGACATGTGCGCCGCGCCCGGCGGCAAGACGACGTATATCGCACAAAAGATGCAGAACCGTGGTCGAATCATCGCCGCCGATTCAGCAAGTTCGCGGCTGGCGCTGGTGGGAGAGAATTGCCGTCGCCTCGGTGTGCAAATCGTGGCGACGCTGGCCTGTGAAGGGACGCGGTTGGATCGTTGCCTGCGCGGGGAGGAGTTCGACCGGGTATTGGTGGATGCGCCGTGCTCGAACACGGGCGTGCTTCGTCGGCGTGCGGACCTGCGGTGGCGACTCACGGTGGAGGAAATCGGCCGGCTCGGGGCGCTCCAGGCGAAATTGATCGCGTCGGGAGCAAAGTTTACGAAACGTGGCGGCGTTTTGGTTTACAGCACGTGCAGTCTGGAACCCGAGGAGAACGAAGGTGTTGTGGAGGCATTTCTGAAGTCCCACAAAGAATTTATGGTTGAGACGACACGGTCCCTGTTTCCCCCGCGCGATGGCGTGGATGGCGCGTTCGTCGCCCGGTTTCGACGAACGAACGCCGCGCGAGCCTGAACGCAGCCCGCGCGGCGTATGATTCTACTCGCAGAATTTAGTTGTTCTGGGAAGGCGGAGGCTGCGGTGGAGGCTGCGGCGGCGGATTGCCACCCGCGCCCGGGCCTGGCCCGCGATGTTCACCGCCGGGACCGTTTTCGAGCGCCTGGGTTAGTTTGGCGTTTTGGTCCGCCGTAAGGACGGCGCGCAGTTTTTCGATGTAACTTTTGCGAAGGGCCCGGAACGCCTGACGGCCGCCGCTCGGTGGCGCGTTCGTGGCCGTCCCGCTCGACGGACCGTTACTGGCCCGCAGCTTGGCGACGTCGCTCCTGAAGCTGGCGTCCAGCGCGTCGTATTTCGTCTGCTGGTCGCCGGTCAGCGCCAGTTCGTTGAGGATGGGTGGCGGCAACAAGTTCCTCATCATCGGACGGTGGGGCATGGGCGGGGCATTGGTTGAGTTATCCGCGGCGAGCGCGCCGGCGGCGATGACAATACTGGTCAAACAGGCAATGATCATTGCGCGTTTCATTTGAGTCTCCCTGGCTGGTTTGGTTGTGATTTGGTCATGTGGCACATGGTTGTATGGCGATCCGAGAGCATGGTTACGGCGCGGATGACGGGGGTGGCGGCGGAGTCGGCGTCCCGTTGTTTTCCGCTGGCGGCGGCGGATTGGCTGGCGCCTCCTCGCCCGGATGATTCCGACGCCATTGTTGTTCAAACTCCTGTTGGCGGCTGCGGAATTCTTCCCGGGCCCGTTGCCGTTCCGCGGGCGTCATCTGCTCCCATTTCTTTTTGTTCTGTTGAAGCTGGGCGCGTTCCGCCGGCGTCATGCTGAGGAAGCGCTCGATGCGGTCATGGATGAATTTCCGTTCGTCGGGCGGCATCTCGGCGAGCGCGCGATGGAGGCGCATCAGTTCGGTTTTGCTTTCGAGGTTCATTCGGCTCCAGCGCGCGTCCAGACGTTGTTCCGCCAGGGCCCGCTGCTCGTTGGTCATTGGCGCTCTTTGTCTGGGCTGCGCCTGATTGACGGTCGGTGGGGGCGGTGGCGGCGTGGGGGGGGGTTGTTGTGCGCGGGCACTGGTGACGATCATGCCCGCCAACAATCCCATCAGGAACAGGAACCGGTTCACTCGTGATGGCCCTCCTTGAGCTGGTCAAGGTTGGCAATCACATCGTAATCTTCGAGGTAATCTCCTTCCTGGACGTGGGCATAGAGCTCGGCGTGCTTCCGATCCAGTATTCGCTCGTGCCCGACCCAACCGGTGACAGCCATGGCAACGACCGCCGTGGCGAGGGTCGCCCAACGGATCGAGGGTCGCCACCACCAGGGGCGTGCGTCGACCCGGGGCTCGTTGAGCCGGCGCACGGTGCGTTCGGCGAATCCGAAGGAGGGTTCGATCCCCTCGTCGCGCGCGAGCACCTGCCATGCGTTGGCGTACGCCTCCCATTCCCGGCGGCAAGACGAGCAGGCGGCCAGATGCGCTTCAAACGCAGCTTGCTCGGCCCCGCTCAACCGCCCATCCAGGCGATGGTCGAACTGGTCTCTGACTGTTTGGCAACTCATGTCCTTCCTGTCCATCTGGTTAAACACCAGATTTGGCGAATGGTTTCCATTAGTAATACCCCCGTAATTTGTCCTTTAGCGTAAGGCGTGCCCGATGCAGCAGCGATTTCGTGGCCGAGACCGAACAGCCCAGCACCTCCGCAATTTCCTCGTAGGAAAGCCCTTCGTAACGGCAGAGAATGACGGCGGTGCGTTGCGCTTCGGGCAGTTCCTGGACGGCTTCCTTGATCTTGTCCTGCAACTCGCGCTCGACGACTTCCTGCGCGGGATCGCGCATGGTCGTGTCCGGCGCCTGCCAGCCGGCGGATTCGGAGTCGCGCGGCTCCTGCAACGCGTCGAGCGATTCGGCCGGGTGACGGCTCCGGCGGCGATGCTCGTTAAGGATCGTGTTGCGGGTGATGGTGAACAGCCACGTGGTGAATTTTGCGGTGGGTTTGTAGCGTTTGGCCGAGCGATAGACCTGGACGAACACGCGCTGGGCGAGGTCTTCGGCCTCGGAGGCATCGCCGATGGCGCGATGGATGGTGTTGATGACGGCGCGTTGGTGGCGCTCGATTAATTCACGAAGCGCATCCGTGTCGCCCTCGCGCACGCGCAACATGAGCGCCACGTCGGGATCGGTGGATGTCATCGTCACCATGCTACTGCATGGAGAGAAACACCGCAACGCTGTTGGGGTTTCGCGCCCGGCGGCATGACGAATCAGGGCAGGCTCAGGCCGAACCGGTCGAAGCGCGGCTTGAAGTAGTGGTCGCGGTCAAAGGACATCGCCACCAGCGTCGCGCGGCCGTAAATGCTGTCGCGCGGGACGAATCCGAAATAGCGGGAATCGAAACTGTTGTCGCGGTTGTCGCCCATGACGAAGTACTGGCCCGGCGGAACCTGAATCGGGCCGAACGAGCGGCGGGCCAGAATCTGGGGATCGACCATCATCGGATGCGTCTTGCCTGAGAGCGTTTCGTCGAATACCGATGCTGGTTCCGGCGCGCCACTGACCGATGCGTAGGACGCGGGCTGACCGTTGAGGAACAGACGGTCGTCGCACAGCTCGAGGGAATCGCCCGGCGTGCCGATGACGCGTTTGACGAGGCGAATGCCGTCATGAGGCGAGCGGAACACGATGACGTCGCCGCGTTGCGGGTCGGCCCACGTTGCGAGATGCCACGTGGTGAATGGCACTTTGAGGTCGTAGGCGAGCTTGTTGACGAAGATCCGGTCACCGATGAGAATGGTGGGCGTCATCGAGCCGCTCGGCACGTCGTTCCAGTCCGCCACCGCCGACCGCAGCGGTGCGAGCACGGCCACGACGGCTACCGCGGGAAAAACCCATTCGCGCCAGAAAGCTCCCAGTCTCTGTTTCATGGGGGGTTGGACAGGAGGTGAGGGCGGTTTGTTCAAGGAAATGATACCGTCCAGGGAATCGCGGCTTGCTCGGGCACGATGATCTTGTTACGCTGCTCAAGAGAGGGAGGCTTTCCTGCTGTGAACAAGTACGATGCGTGGTTAGAAAAGGCTGTGAAGCAAGTTTCGGATGATTTTTGCAATGGCAGCTTTATACCGAGTAATGAGAGCGATGTGAAGTGTCGTCTCTACCACTCTTTTTAAAATACAAAGGCAGGAATCAGAAGTTTGACGGCGGTACACAAGGTTCTTACGGAGTTTCCGGTTCCAGATTCGCGGGAAAAGATTGACGTGGCGGTCGTCAAGGGAAACAAGCCGCGACTTCTCATCGAAATAAAGGAAACGGGGAGGCCACGACTCCCCAAGGATAGAATCGAAGCGAAAGTGCAGCCTGACGTTGCCAAACTGCTAAAGTGTAGCATGACCAACGGCAATCGAGTCGTATTCTTCTTCTTCCGAGGGGCCAACAGAAAGGATGGTATCGGGGTAAGGACCAACGATTGCATGGAGCAATTGAAATAGGAAATTGGCGGCCGTCGCGTAATGCTCAAGTGGGGGCCGCGCTAACAGGCTACTTGCTGAATTCTGCTACCGGATCACGGCGTCGTAGAGGTCGGCCATGGGTCCGCCTCCGTCGAGACTCCGGCGCGACATGGAAGATGAGGTTGAAATCGTTCCATTGAAGCGGGCAGTTATCAAGGCCTGTGCCGCCGAAGTGAGAAGCGGTCGCGCGGGAGCACGACCCTTTAATTCGGGATCGGCGCGCCGAAAAAGGCGTTTGGGCTGGTAGCGCAAGCGGGGACGCTCGCGCTACCAGCCCGGCTGCTTACTGGGTCGGCCAGAGGCCAGCCAAGGCTTGAGCGGGGAACGGTTCTGGTCTATACTCCGGTGCGATGAAGACCGCAGAATCTTTGACGGAGCAAGCGTTGCGCATGGCGGTGGGACAGCGGGCGCGGTTGGCGCACGTGTTGATCCAGAGCCTTGATACGGACAGCGACGCCGACGCGGAACAACAGTGGGATGCGGAGATCGGCCGCCGCATTCGGCAGATTCGTGAAGGGCGGGTGCGAGGGATTCCGGCCAGCAAGGTGTTTGCGCGTCGTCCGCGCCGGCGGTCGTGAAGCCAGTATTCTTTCACCCCGCAGCCCAAGCCGAGTTTTTCGCGGCCCAAGATTTCTACGAAGCGCGCGTCGAAGGACTCGGCGAAGATTTTCGGCAGGAAGTGCTGGCGGCGGTAGATGTGGTCCGGGCTTCTCCACAGCGGTGGCCGGTCAGGATTTGGGGCGCACGCACCTACTTCGTCCATCGTTTTCCGTTCGCCGTAGTTTACCTAGAGATGCCGAAAAAGCTTTGGGTTGTCGCTGTAGCGCATACGAGCCGTCGCCCGGGTTATTGGAAGGGCCGGTTGTAGTCGGGCTGACGCTAGCGGATGACGCCGTCGTAGAGGTCGGCCAGGGGGAAGATGAGGTCGAAATCGTTCCATTGAAGGACGCCGTCGGTGATGGCGAATTGCTTGAACCGGCGGGGCTGCAGGTAGCGACGGATGGCTGGATGCGTGGCGGCACGAAGGAACGGCTCGAAATCCACTTCGGTGGTTTTGCCGTCGCTGAACTCGATGCGCAGCCGCCTGGCGCGGATGTGGTGAACGGCCCGGACTTGGACAGTTTTTTCAGCGATGGCAATCATCGCTTCTCCGCAAACTCCTCGACCGTAATATTGGCTTGTCGCAGGATGCTTTGCAGAGTCTTGGGCAGAAGCGTCCGATGATTGGGCACGGTGACATGCAGGCCGCCTTTGCTCAGGCGGATGTGGGAACCGTCTTGTCGGGTAACGGTGAAACCGAGGCGTCGGAGCGCCTTGACTGCTTCCGGGCCGGAGACATCGCGAGGCAGTTTCACGCCGTGGCGACGACGGGGTCGTTGACGAAATGCAGGCGGATAGTGCGCGGCGCTTTGCCCTTGCCAAAGTGACAACGCACCGCCTCGCGCACGTTAGTTTGAAGATCGCCGAGGTCTTTGCCCTGGGTGGTGATGCCGCCGCTGTTATCCGGCGCATCCCAGCTTGCGACGAGCCAGCCATTTTCGTCGTCGCGGTCAACCACCAACGTGATTTCCTTCATGGCGTTATATTATATGCGTTCGCGCTTTCCAGCAAGTCTGCGTTCGCCGTGCGTGCGACTTCCTACCACTTGACCTTGACGTTGCGTTTCTGGCCGAGGCGGTCGATGTAGAAGACCTCGCCGTGGTCGCGCCCGTACTCGTGGAGTTCCTTGGTGATTTTCACGTCGAAACAGCAGTACTCGGCGATGTCCATGATGCGGCCCTGTTTCCACCACTGGAGGGCCTGCATGCCGTCGGCGATTTTGGGGGCGCTGAGGGTCGCTTTGGCCAGCGAGTCGAGGGACAGGCGGTGGCCGAGTTTTTGTTCGAGGTCGGCCATCAGGTCGAGCGTCGGTGTGTCGCCCAGGGCCAACGGCGTGTAGCCATGAAGCACTTCGTAGTCGAAATTGATGATGTTGAAACCGACGACGAGATCCGCGCGGGTGAGTTGCTTGACCAGATCGTTGACCTGTTCCTCGGAGAAAATGCGGTATTGCCCGTCGGCGGTGCTGAACGTAACGCCGACGGACATTTTCATGTCGCGTTTGCGGTTCCAGCCGCCGACGTCCGCGGCACTCTTCTGGGTTTCCAGGTCGAAGTAGACGATGTTTTTCATGCGTTCCGCGTTTTTGCAGGCCACGTCCCCCGACACGGCGTCTGCCCGCGCCGCCTGAGGGCAGACGGCCTACAACACATCGTAAGATTACGCCGCGTCACAATGTCATCCGCGGCAAGCCGAGCGTGCGCATGGTATGCAGGCCGGGCGGGCATTCGACAAGGCGCGGGAGCGTGTTGGCGAGGATCGCGGGCGTGGCCATGTCGCCGGGCACGCCGCCTTCGATGACCAATCGCAGCGGCGGCACGCCGTCGACCTCGATGACGTCACGCGAATTCGGCGCGCCGATGTGCATTTGCAGTTCCAAGGTCAGAATTTCCTTGCCGCCACGCAGGCCGCGAGCGAATTGGTGCGTGCCGGCCACGGAGCCCTTCGATACGGTGAGAAACTCGGTCTTGATGGTTTTTTTGGCGAGCACGGGCGCGGCGCTTTCCTTCACCTCGTCCAGCGTCCAACCGAGGCCGTCTGCCAGGAATACCAGGGATTCGGCCAGACCGACGTGGCCGATTTTGCGGTGCTGATTTCGGTCGTCGAATTGCGCTTTTGTCAGGGTCGCGCCGACCTTGCGTTGGAGCGCTTCGCGACGGGTCGCGGCATCGACGACTCGCAGCACGCGGACGGCATCGACGCGCTGGCAGGCCATCGCCAACAGCAACGCGAGCGTGTCCATGACAAACCCCGGGTTCACGCCGGTGCCGACGACCGCGACGGATTTCTGGATGCAGAGATCATCGAGTTTACCCGCGAGCACCTTGTGGCGGTAGTACGGGAACAACGCTTCTTCGCAGGAGGTGACGCAATGCAGGCCCGCGCGGACAATTTCGGTGAGTTGGTCGTAGGCCTCGATGAAACTGGAGGTCGTGCAATGGATCACGGCGTCGGCCTGGGTTTGCGCGAAGAGGATGACGGGCTTGTCGGTCACGAAGATGTCGAGGTTACGCTGCAGGCTGAGCACTTCGCCCAGGTCCATGCCGGTGAGCCTCGGATCGTGATCGATCGCGCCAACGAGTTGCAATCCCGGGCGGTCGAGGACGACGCGGGCCGTGGCGCGTCCGATGGCGCCCAGTCCGTATTGAATGACACGAATCGGTTTGCTCATGATGACATCTCGCTCCCAATCGCAACGGGGTGAACCGGATGTCTTGTACCGCCTCGGCGGGCGGGCGGCAACGAAAAAGGGGGACACGAAGGAGACTCTTCGACTTCGCTCAGGGCAGGCTCCGGGCACCCTTCGGCTGCGCTCAGGGCAAGCTCCGGGAACGGCTGGCTCACGCAGAGGCGCAGAGGTCGTGGAAGTTCTAATAACCGATTTCGAGGAGGCTCCAGCGTTCGTGGTGGGCGTCGTGAACAGTCCCGAGGGAGGCGGGGTCGAGCGTGGGCACGTCGTCGACGAGGAAGCGGTAGAGGTGTCGGCCACGGGTGATTTCGAGGCGAATCGTCCAGACGCCATCGACGCCCTTGCGGATCGTGTGGGTCGCGGGATGACCGTCCTTTTTCGCGGATCGGATCACGAGCGATACGTGGTGCGCCTGCGGGGCGTCGAGTCGGAAGACGGTTGGCTTGGTGAACGTTTGATAACTTGGCGGCATGCGTGTGAATTGTGAATGATAATTTTGGCGCGTTCATCGTCACCATACCGGAGGATGGAATTTTTTCAAGTGCGGGGACGGGGAGGCGGAAGGACGAGCCACAGACCCGCCGTCGCTGAAGCTTCCGCCTTCGCTGAAGCTATGGCGGACGAGATGGCGGACAAGTGCACACGGATGAGTGCGGATGGTTGATAGTATTCGCTCCCGCTCACACTACCCTGCGGGCGCCCCAACGACACGGCCTGTTTGCGCCACCAGCGCGACTGTGGCGCGTATCAGTCGCGCCCAAAACGGCATGGGCGCGTCTCAGCAGCTAGTGCTGCTTTCGGCTCCGTCGGACTCGGCTTCCCACGAAGGACACGAAGCAAAGACGGATTTTTTGCGACCTCAAATACTACGTGGTCGCGCCTCGTCCGGCTCGGCTCCACGCAGAGCGCACAGAGAGCGCGGAGGGGTTGTTTTCATGATATGTCGGCAGCCGATATATCATGAACTGCCACGCGTCGGGTGACGCGAGGCTGATACATAAGATACCGATGTATCAGGGTGAGAGAGCGGAAGAAAGGGGCAGACGACGAAGAACTGGAAACCGGAGAAGAACGAAGAGAACCGACTCATTGACGTTGCTCACCGGGGGCAGGGTCGGCGGGGCTGGTCCGGCAGGGCATCGGCAAAGGCCCCTCGACAGGCTCAGGGTAAATTGCGACCAAGGCACGGCGAGGTCGCGTCTCGGGGACTCGGCTCCCGAGCGGAGAGCGAAAGGGCGGCGGTGGCGGAGGGGGGAGGCGGCGACAGGAGGAATAGCACCCGGGGAATAGGACCTATAAGACCTATACGACCTATACCACGGGAAGGACCGATAGGCCCAATAGTTTCAGAGGAGCTTGCCGTGTGCTCGGGAAGGTCTTTGGTGGGTTTTAGTCGCCCCAAATTTCCGCGAGCCTGGCCTGCATCTTCTTCTCGAATCGCGCGATCAACTCGCGATTGGAATCGACCAGGGAACGCTCGGCTTCGATTTCGGCGACGATTGAGCGCTGCTCTGGAAGGGGTGGGAGCGGAACCACCATGCCACTCAAAATGTCTTGTGACAGGTTGTTAATGTTCGCGCCTCTGCCCATTAGCTGCGCGTGGTAAATCGGATTCTTGAATAGCAGGGCGTAGAACATTGGCAGGACGTTCTTGCCGGTGAGTCGCAGCCGAATCGTGAAGGCCGAATGTGTCAGCCGTTCATTGTTCGTTTGAACGAGCAGGTTGCGGCCAACCAGCTCACGGTTGCCATTGGAGCGCACGAACAAGATGTCGCCGTCCTGCAGAACGTTGTCTTTAGAAACTATCCCCTTTGGATTGATCTCGTCCAAGCCATTGGTGGGAGCAATCAAATTGTCTTTGAAATTGGAGACACCAATGACTTTGATTCCCGTGCCTTTGCTCTCCTTCGAGTAATTGATGCCGTTCTTAAAATCTGCAATTGAACCCAGTTCTGCTGTCGGCCACTTGGGATCTACGGAAATGTTGGGCTTGTAGTTGGCGACGATTTGACGGGCGGCTTCGATGACTTTGCGGTAGCCATCCAGCTCTGCCACCAGTCCCTCCTGCTCAGACAGTGGGGGCACGGGTATTTCCAATCGCACGAGTTCCTTGAAGTGACGGCTGTATCCAAGGCTCGGTACCTGCGCGTGCCGGAGGCAATAATACAGATACTTAGGCGAGGCTCGTCCGTTGGGCTTGAGAATCTTGACACCGTCTGCGCCGAGTACAAAGTCGAAATCCACGTACTTTACTGCGCGAGTATGATCGCCAAATAGCACCACCGGTGTTGCTGCATGAAAGACAGCCTCCTCGTCGTTCCAATAGCCGGCAATGAAGCCTTCCGACTGATCGACGATAGGGAAGCGGCCACGAGGCAGGAAGTCCTTTTTCTGTACCTTGGGGGTGTACTTGACTGGTTCGAGTAGGTCGCCAATTTGCACCATCGGGCACTTCCCAGCGGCGCGCACCACGGCCGGGCGGTAGCGATCACTGGACAAGGTAATGTCCGGCGATTCGAGCAGGCGCTTGCGTGAAACTGCGAGCCCGATCTCGTCCTGCGGTGCTTTCTGGTTCTGCTTCCACGCCTCGATTGTCTTCAGCGCGTCCGGCAATTCGTCGCCCTCAATCTCACGCCGCTGTGCACCGAGATCGAAGCCGTCGTTTTGGATTTTGACGAACAGGACGGCATCGGCGCGTTTGACCAGATTGCGGTCGAAGAAGAGGATGCTGGTTTTCACGCCTGAGTACGGATTGAACACGCCGGCGGGCAGCGACACCACGGCCCAGAGATAGTTTTCCACGAGCATTCGGCGCAGGGCTTTGTAGGCGTTCTGGCTCTGGAAAATGATGCCTTCCGGCACGATCACGCCGGCACGTCCGCCGGGGTTGAGATGCTCGGCGATATAGTCCACGAACAGCACTTCGCTGCGATTGGCCTGGATGGAAAACCGGTTGTGAGGTCGGATGCCGCCTTTCGGCGACATGAATGGCGGATTTGCCATGATCACGTCGTAGCGTTCGTCCCATCGTTCCTCGCTCGTGAGCGTGTCGTACTCGTGGATGATTGGCTGCTGGAAGCCGTGCAGGTACATGTTTACGCGTGAGAGCCGGACCATATCCGGCGCGATGTCGTAACCGCAGAAATTGGTCATCAGGCGGGCGCGTTCGTCCGGCGTGAGGGGGCGAGAATTGTGTGCGGCAAGGATGTGTTTGTAGGCTGAGATCAGGAAGCCCGCCGTGCCGCAGGCTGGATCAAGAACGGTGTCCTCTTTATGCGGGTCGACGACCGAGACGATGAAGTCGATGATATGGCGCGGAGTTCGGAACTGGCCGGCGTCGCCCTGCGTGCCCAGAACACTCAGCAGATATTCGTAAGCGTTACCAAGTTCTTCGCTATGGCCGTAGGTGAAATTGTTGATCTCTTTGAGGAAGAGATTCAGCGTTTCCGGATCGCGGTACGGCAGGAACACGCCACGGAAGATGTCGCGGAAGAGCTGCGGGATGTTCTTGTTGGCGTTCATCCGCTCGATGCCCTCGGCATAGAGAGCCAGGCGTTCGTGGCCGCTGAGACGTTTGTCCAGCAGGTCGGCCCAGCGGTATTTTTTGAATTCGCCCTTGAAGAAGGAGGCTTTACCGCCCATTTCCTCGGACTGGCGATCCATGTCGTCCATGAACTTGTAGATCAGGGCGATGGTGATCTGTTCGACCTGGGATTTCGGGTCGGGGACCTTGCCGACGAGGATGTCGCGGGCGGAATCGATGCGGGATTTGGTGAGAGAATCTAGCATGGGGAAAACCGGGGCATAGGACCTATAGGACGAATAGGACCTATACTGGTGGAAGAGCTCATGATTTTTGGCGGCGGCGGGCGTTGTGGAGGCGTTCGGTGAAGCCGCCGTTTTCGAGGAAGGCTTTTTCCAATTGGCGGAGTTGTTGGTCGAGGAGGTAGTTGGTCTGGTGGATGAGACAGATCAGCGTGTTGGCGGCGGTTTCCGGAGAACCCTCTTCGATATAGGACCGATAGGACGAATAGGACCTATTCTCGGCGTAGGCGAGCTTGCGGATGGCTTGGGCCTGGGGGTGATCCTTGGGCCAGAGCGGGAGACCGCGTTGGCGGAGGAAATCCTGGTAGTCCAGCAAGAGTTCTTCGAGACTCGCGCGGGCGACCCCGACCAGTTTCAGCTCGGTTTTCTTGGAGGTGCCCGAGGCCTGACTGCCTTCGGCGATGTTTTGTCGGCCACTGCGGGCGGCTTGCACCATCTGGTCGTGGGTGCGGGATTTCTGGTCGATGAACCGGTCGCAGAATTTCACCGTGGCATCGTACACGATTTCGGCGTGCTGAAACGATTTCAGATCGCGGTAGCCGCCATGGGCCGGTATCAGGGGTTCGCTCATGAGAGGAACGTGTTCAGTGGGACGTAGTCTTTCACATAGCCCGGGATGACATCGCGCCACGCACCGAGTTCCTGGAAATCGGCCATCGAGACCTTCGGGTTGGTGGCAAGGCGGTTGAACTCGCGTTTCTCGACGATGTCGCGGACGTCGCCGTCGGTGACGTAGGCCTTGAAAAACAAGCGGATCGCCGGCATGTGCGCCGCGTCCGGTTTGTGGATGGAGACGAACTTCGCGAGTTCTTCCTCGAGAAGCTCGTCCTTCGACTTGAAGCGGTCCAGACCGCCAAAGATTTTCTCGATGATTTCCCGGAGCGAGAGCCGTCGGTCCAGGCCGACCGCTTTACGGAGCTTGTCGAGATTGACGAAGTCCTCCGGCTTGTCGAACAACCGCTGGCGGACGTAGTCCTCCGCGGCGCGAATATTGCCGCGCTCGTAGTACCCGCGCAGGGTGGTGTCGGCCTTCACCTTGTCCTCGAAATGCTCATAGAACTTGCGGTCGATCTTCATGCCGTAGGCCGGCACCGCGTATTCCCTGATGGACTTCAGCGGGTCCGGATCGACGTTCGTGAAGCCGGCGATCCTGGGTGGTGGCGGCGGTGGTTCTGACTTGTTGCTGTCCGGTCGAAGTGGCGGCAGCTTGATGACCTCGTCGTATTTGAATTTCTTCTCGAAGTACTCACAGTTCGCGAAGAAATCGAAGAGCTTGAATTTCGCCTTGTCCTTCTTGTCCTCCTCCGTGCGCGAACCATCTTTTTCGAGGTAGCGGAAAGTGAATTTGCGTGTGCCGCGCCCCTTGATCTGGATGAAGTCGGTGGGCGAGAAGACCGGGCGCAGCAGCACGATGTTGAGGAGGTCTTCGCAGTCGTAGCCGGTCGTCATCATGCCGACCGTGACACAGACGCGGGCTTTGGCGCTGATATAGCCGTCCAGGAAGCGCGTGTGGCCGAGGAGATTGTTATTGGCGAAGCTGATTGCGTATTGCTGGGCGTCGTCCTGGTTCGACGTGACCTGGATGGCGAAATCGGAATTGTATTTGCCCGGAAACATCGCATCGGCGAGTTCGTTGAGTTTTTGCGTGAGCTTCGTCGCATGGGGCTGACTGACACAGAACACGATCGACTTCCCGATCTCGCCGCTGAGCGGGTCGCGGAGGGCGCCTTTGAGGAACGTCTCGCAAAGGATGCGGTTGGTTTTATCCGAGAAGAACTCTTTCTCGAAGTCCTTGCCGAAGAAGGTCTTTTCGACCAGGTCGCCGTTTTCGTCCTCGACCATGACGGCATAGCCTTTGTCGGAGAGCATGTCGGTGGTGATCTCTGTGCGGGCGTCCACCACGACCGGGTTGAGGAGCCACCCCTCGCGCACGCCATCGATCAGGCTGTAACGGAACGTCGGCACGCCGCTGTCGCAGCCGAAGGTCTTGTAGGTATCGAGAAGCTGGCGGCGTTCCCACTCACGCGGGTCGCGTTCGCTGATTTTGGCGGGGTCGATCTTCTTGAGATAGTCCTTCGGTGTGGCCGTGAGACCGAGTTTGTAGCCGATGAAGTACTCGAAGACCGCGCGACTGTTCCCGCCGATGGAGCGGTGGGCCTCATCGGAGATGATGAGGTCGAAATCCGTGGGGGAGAACAGTCCGCGATACTTGTTGTTGAACTGCAAGCTCTGAACCGTGGAAACGACGATCTCCGCCTTGCGCCAGTCGTCGCGATTCTCCTTGTAGATGACGGTGCGGTAATCGTTTTTGAGGAACTGGACGAAGCGTTTGTTTCCCTGATCCTCAAGCTCAATGCGGTCGACGAGGAACAGGACGCGCTTCGCGTTGCCCGTGCGGAGGAACAGCTTGATGATCGCGGCGGCGACGAGCGTCTTGCCCGTGCCCGTGGCCATTTCGAAGAGGAAACGGGTCTGGCCCTTGTTGACCGCGGCCTGAAGCGCGGCAATGGCGCGGAGTTGGTAGGGGCGGAGGAATTTCAGGCTCGCGTCCTTGATGAAGTCGTCGCGGAGAGCGGCGTTGAGCCAGCGCGGGTCATTGCGGTAGGCCGGGAGCTGCGTGAGCACGACGTAGTCCTGTTCAACTTTCTCGCTGACAAGGGCGTCGGGGTTGGGTTTGAAGGTGTGGAACTGGCCGAGGGATAAGGGCGAGGGAAATTCGGTGATGATGGTGGGGTTGCCCTGTTCCAGATCCCAGAAGTAATGGAGATTGCCGTTGGAGAGGAGCACGAAGCGACAGTGTTGCGAGTGGGCGTATTTGCGCGCCTGCTCCTTGCCGACAAGCGGGTCGAACTTCTCGGATTTCGCCTCCAAGACGGCCACCGGGAAACCGCGGTCATCGAGGAGAAGGTAGTCCACGTAGCCGGTTTTGGTCTTCTCGAAATCGTCGCCGAGGTCGTCGAGCGTTTTCTTCTTCAGCTTGACGCTGGCCTCGAGGGCGATATTGGCGGGGCCGGTTTTTTCGTCGAAGAACCGCCAGCCCGAGCGCTGAAGCAGATCGTTAATGCGTATCCGGGCTTTCGCTTCTTTCGGCACGGTGAGGAGTCTACAAGCGGGTGATTTGGCAGGCAACCTCGAAAGGGATTCGCGGTAAAGCTCGGCGGGGGGGCCGCGTGATGCCTTCGGCAAACGTGGGCTTCGCCGGGTGGTGGGGGTTGGACCAGGGTTAGGCTCGGTTTCGAGCAGGGTCAGCTAGGGTTAACCAGGGTTGCCAGGGTGGCCCAAGGTTGGCTGGGGTGGGTGGGGGTTATCTGGGTTGAGTAAGGGTTGCGGGGGAGGGTCAGGTGGGGGCGGTGCCGCGGTAGCGGATGATGCGGACTTTTTCGAGGGTGACGAGGCCGTCGCCCATGATCTTGTCAAGTTCGGGGAGGAAGGCGTTGATGCGGTCTTCTTTGTCGACGATCTCGATGAGGACGGGGAGGTCTTCGCTGAGGCGGAGGATTTTGGCGGTGTGGAGGTGGGAGTTGGCGCCGAAGCCCATGGGGCCGCGGAAGACGGTGGCGCCGGCGAGGCCCATTTCGCGGGCTTTGAGGACGATGGCTTCGTAGAGGGGCTGGTGATGCCATTTGTCGAGTTCGCCGAGGTAGATGCGCAGGAGAGAGCCTTCGCCGTCGAGTTTCATAGTGTGCCTCCATGGAATCGGGATTGGAACAGGCGGCCGCCGACCCAGCCGAGGTAGGTGGCGAGCAGGCCGAAGACGTTGGAGCCGAGGATGTTGAGCGCGACGCTGAGCCATTCGCCGTCGCGGGCGAGGTTGAGGGTTTGGAGTCCGTAACTGGAAAACGTGGTGTAGCCGCCGCAGAAGCCGATCATGAGGAAATCGCGCCATTCGGGTTTGAGCCAGGCGCGGCCGCTGGCGGGTCCGCTGATGGCGGCGATGAAGCCGATGGCGAAGCAGCCGGTGACGTTGATGACAAGCGTGCCCAGCGGGAACACGGCGACCAGCGGATAATGTTTCGACTGATGGGTGGAGATGAGGCCGTTGAGCCCGTAGCGGGCCAACGTGCCGAGCGCTCCACCAATGATGAGCAGCAACAATCTGAACATTGTGTCCTCTGTGACATGGTAGGAGTTATCAGCGCCCTGTTGAGCAGGGGCAGTTGCAGGCGAACCCCATCGCCAAAAACCAGCGTAGCACAAGCGGCCCGCGAACTTCACGAAAAAAATCTCTGTTGGACTGCGGCGTGCCCGCGGGACCGCGTTCTGTATTTTTTTACTCACGCTGGTAAACAAGCGTCTGACGGGAACGGTCCTCTCATTCGAAGCAATTCACGAAAACCGCTGGCCTTTAACGAGTTTTTAACATTCCCACTTCGGCTGGCACAGCGGACGCTAAGAGCCACCACCATGCGAGTGAGGTTATTCGCTCCGACGATGTGTGGCGTGATCGGGTGCCGAGCAACGGCGGCACGTGACAGTCGGTAATGAAGAAAACGCTAAAACCTGAGTAAGGAGAACATCATGGCAACGGATCAACAAGCGGGTGGGGGAGCAGCGAAGCCCAAAACGACAGGCACCTTGGGGCTAACGGGGCTGACGATCAACGCGATGGCGCTGATTGCGCCCGGAGCCTTTTTGTGGCTCACATACCAAGAGCAGGCGCTGTATGGCGCACCCATGGCCGGCTGCGCGATGTGGTTCGGTCTATTCGCGGCGCTGATGCTGTGCTTTGCCACGGCGGTGAGTTACGCCGAGCTCTCCAAGCTGTATCCCGGCGCAGGATCATCCTATTACTTTGCGGAGCAGGCGTTCCTGTCCAAAACGCACGCCTACAAATTCGCCCGCGTCATCAAGTTTTTCACCGGCTGGGCCAGTCATCTGTATTACTGGGTCTACCCCGGCTTGATGGTAGGCGTCACAGCGATTTTGGCTGGCTATCTGGCCAACCAGTTTTGGCCGGATACGTTTAGCGGGACGTATAACAGCCCGCTGTTCATGTGGATCTTCTGTGCCGTGTTCGCGTTGCTGGTGGGCTATATCGCGTACCGTGGCGTGAATGGCAGCACGGCGGTCAACATGGCGATCAACGTGATCCAGATCACGGCGTTGATCGTTTTCACGATCATCGCCATCGCGTACCGCATGCAACACCCGCAGGATTCGGTCGGCTACCACCTGTCCAACGGCACGCCGGTTAATTACCAGGTTGATCAGGTCAACCAGACTGACGACAAGGGTAAACCGATACAGGACAGTTGGGCCGATAATTCACCCAAGGTCGACGACAAAGGCCAGCCGATTTACAAGACACAGGATCGCCAGGTCACCAAGGACGACTTGGCCGACAAGAGCTTGAACCTGGCCGCGCTGGGCCTTGCGGAAGGAGATCCCTATCCGCTCTTGCAAAAGGACGCCAGCGGCAAAGCAACGCTGGATAAGGATGGCAAGCCGGTTCCCGTACCGTTTACGTTGAGCTACAAGCCCGAGGACGCGGTCAGCGGCAAACCGGGCGACGCCAAGGATCCGCAAACGTTCAACCTCCATACCAGCGCCAGCTCGGTGCTCGCGCCGCATGGATTCAGTTTCGTCTTCATCCAGGCGTGTATCGCGATCCTCCTGCTGGTCGGTTTCGAGTCCGTGACCTCGTTGGGGGAAGAGGCGCGGGATCCCAAGCGGCACATCCCATATGCCGTGCTGCTCTCGCTGGCAATCCAGGGCGCATTCTGCTATCTCTTCGAGTATTTCGGGGCGAACTTCTTCCTGAACAGCGGTTACACGATCTCGAGCGCGGGTGCCTCCGGGGCGCCCCTCGGCGACATGATGGTGATCGTCGGCACGTGGCTGTTTGGCACCTATTCAGCGGGCCGGGCGTTCATGCTCATCGAGGCCTTCACCGTGTTTCTCGCGCTGATTGGTACCACGCTCTCGTGCATCAACACGGGCGCGCGCGTGACCTACGCGATGGGCCGCGACGAGGAAGTGCCGTCGCATTTCGGCCTGTTGCACGGCAAGACGCTCTCGCCGTATCGGTCGATCTGGACGCTGTCGATCCTGTCGATCTTCATCGGCATCCTGACGACGACCATCTATCTCGGCGCGCAAGGCACGGACCTCGCCCCGCTGGACAAGCATAACTTCTGGTACAGCTTCGGCATTTTCTCGCCGCATGCCTATACGTGGCTGCCCAACTCGCTGGTTATCGTCACGCTAATCAGCAACTTTGGCACGTTCCTGCTCTACATGACGACGTGCATTGTGGCGATCGTGGCGTTCCGGGAGCACCACTCCTTCAACGGGATCAAACACATGCTCATCCCGGTGTTTGGTCTGCTGGCGAACCTGTGCTGCATGCTGTTCTATCTGATCGGCCCGTTCTCGGTCAGTGGCATGAGTTGGCACGAGCCCTATATCGCGCTCGCCGTCGTCGGCGCGTGGGGCCTCTATGGGGTGTTCTACTTCATGAAGTCCAGCAAGGCCAAGGGCCGCGAAGCGTTGCTTACCAGCAAACCCGCTATGACGGCGATCGCATTGTAGTGCGACTACAACGGCCCCGAAAACTTTGGGGCTGATTGGGTCTCGAAACGGCCGCCTCTTTCACGAGAGGCGGCTGTTTCCTTTTAGCTCTTTCATCCGGCTTGCAACCGCCAGCGGTGGCGGGTAGCGTGTGCCGCTCGGTAACATGGAACTGATTTACGGAGAACTTTCGTCTGCCGGCACCGTGCGCCCACGGAATGAGGACTACGTTGGCTTCTGGCAACCGGAGTCGCTCGAGGAAAAGCGCAGCCGTGGGGCCATCGCCGTGCTGGCCGATGGCGTCGGCGGCCAGGGGCGCGGCGACGTCGCCAGCCGCTTGGCGGTGGAGGTCTCGCTGAAAGTGTTCCGCGAAGCGAAAGAGGACCTGTCGCCACAGCAGTTGCTGACGCAGGTATTCAACGCGGCGAACCTGGCTGTTTTCGACAAGAGCTCGGAAGACAAGCACACCAAGCGGATGGCCACCACGCTGGCCATTGCCATCTTCCGCAACGACCATGTCACCGTCGGCAACGTCGGCGATACACGGGTCTATCTCGCGCGCAAAGGCGAAATCAAGCAGGTCTCGACCGACCACTCCTACGTCGCCATGCAGCGCAAGTTTGGTCTCATCAGTGAGGACGAGGCCAAGCGTAGCGACAACCGTTTCATCCTCACGCGCAGCGTCGGGCAGGAGCCCGTGATTCGCGTGGACATCGAGGACGTTGCCGTCCAAAAGGGCGACCACGTCGTGCTCTGTTCCGACGGCTTGCATTCCTGCGTGGCCGACGGCGAAATCTGCGACATTGTCGGTCGCTACCCGCCGGGGCCGGCCTGCCGCCAGCTCGTCGCGCTCGCCGAGCAGCGGGGATCGGACGACAACGTCTCGGCGCAGGTGACCCAGATCGAAGAGATCGAGGCCGTGGGCTACTACCGCGGCGTCCCGATGTTTCACAAACCCGCTGAGAAGGCCGTTACCAGCGAGGTCGAAGCCGGCCAACTGCTCGACGACCGGTTTTTCATCCATGAGATGATCAGCCGCAGCGGCATGGCCGCCATTTACCGCGCCACGGACCGCCAGACCAAGCAAATGGTCGCCGTGAAGGTGCCATACATGCAGTTCGAGAGTGATCCGGGGTTTTTCTCGCGGTTCCTGCGCGAGGAGGAAATCGGCCTCAAACTCCAACATCCGAACGTCCTCAAGTTCTTTCCCGTGGAAAAGAAGTCGCGTCCGTACATCGTGACCGAATACCTGCGGGGCTACACCCTCGGCCACCTGCTCAACAGCATCCGTCCGATGCCGGTTTCCGATGCCTTGCAGCTCGCCAGCCACATCTGTGACGCCCTCGCGTATCTGCACGGCATGGGCGTCGTCCATCGCGACCTCAAGCCGCAGAACATCATGATGTGTTACGATGGCACGATCCGACTCATGGATTTCGGCATCGCCCGCAGCGAAGGTCGCCGCATCACGTATACCGGCTTCACACCGGCCCTCGGCACGCCTGATTACATGGCCCCCGAGCAGGTCAAAGGTAAACGGGGCGATGCCCGCACGGATATCTACAGCCTTGGCGCCATCCTCTATGAGATGTTGACCGGCCATACACCGTTCGAGGGCGAAACCCCGCTCATCGTCATGAACGCCCGTCTCGTTGGCGACCCCGTCGCCCCACGCCAGTTCGAACCGACCATCCCGCCCGAGGTCGAGGAAATCGTTCTCCACGCCATGGAGCGCGATCCGGCCAACCGCTACCGGTCGGCCGCCGAGATGAAAACCGATGTCGATGACCCGGATACCGTGACCGTGACCGGCCGCGCGGACCGGCTCCAGGCACCCACACCGTGGAAGCGCGGCTGGAACAAGCATCGAAGGACGATTCTGTCCATCCTGGCGCTCCTCCTGGTGTTCGCATTACTCTTTTTCCTATTGATCTTCCTTCACCCGGCTCATCACCGCTGATCGCAGCGTCGATGTTCGACAGAAACGCCGTAGGCCTTCTTTCGCCACAGCCCGACGGGCAATCAGTGCGGGCAGTTGACTCAAAAACCGGGCCTTGCCGCGACTTTGCACTAGGATTTGACCCCGATTTTGGCTTCGCTTTGGGGGAACGAAGCCAATGCCTCTTTACAAGGCTCACCGTGCTAAGTCTCAGAGGCTGAAACGCTTGGCGCTTAACAACCCGCCAACAGAATTGGTTTTGTTTCGCAAAAACGCCCTTTTTGGCGACCCCCAGTCCCTTATATCGGAGAACAACAACGATCATTTGGATGAATCTTCCAAATGACCACACATCCCAAAGGAGCCATCTGTCTGACACCCCTTTACAGATTCAACTGATTGCAATCCTCGATCGCGAGGATGCCCAGGACGGAAGCTGAGCACGCGCCGGCGGCGCGATCCTCAACCCAACCACCACCCCGAATACTAATACTCTCATAACGCACCACAGCCTATCTAACAGCGATATGAAAATCGAGTGAAAACATCCGCAAACGATCACCCGCCTCGCCGCGATGCGAGCGGCAGGGCGCGGCGCCCCCGGCGAAGCCCACGTTTGGCCGAACTCCTTCGGCCATCACGTGGCCCCACTTTCCTCACTTTCCCCCTTCTCTCCCGCCTCAACCTTTGGCACACTGCCCCCACCCTATGACCTGGCCCCAATTCAAGGAAAAGCGGTCCCGCTGCTCCGGCAAGGAATTGTCGGCTTATTCACGCTTGCAGCCGAAAGATGCTGACTACGCAAAGAAGCTGCAAGACCACACCTTGACGAAACTCTACAACGAGCGTCCGACGTGGCTCGGCCTCGCTCACAAGCAACTCGACGACGACGTTGCTGCCACCTACGGCTTTCCCGTCGATCTCGCCGACGAACAAATCCTTGAATGCCTCCCGAAATTAAATCTGGAACGCGCCGCTGCGGAGGTCAAAGCCGGCCAAACCAGGAAACCAAAAACCACCCGCGCCAAACAACCCGATGAAATGCTCTAACCACAAGAAACCATTCACGGTCCCACAAAAAGCGGCCATCCTGCGCCTGTATGTGCGGCAACGCTTGCCGACGCCGGAAACGGCGAGGCGGCTCCGGCTGTCCGTAGACCACGTTGTGGAGTTCCTGCGGAAGCGCGGCGTGTTGCGGCACCAAGGCCCGGCGACTCCCAAAAAAATTTCCTGGGCGGCCCGCCAAAACCTGGAAGGCGAACTTCCGACCACCATGGACGTGGTCCTGGCCCGAAAGTATGGCCTTTCGCGCGAACGGATTCGACAAATCCGCCAGCAACTGGGCTGCCCATCGAGCCGGGTTGTTCGCCGCGCTTGGGCCGCTCGTGCCCGAGCCAAACGCCGGGAGCAGGAAAAACGCGCGCGCGAACTCCGGCAGCGGCAGCGCCGGGCCAAGCGGTTGCTGGCGGTCAACCGACTCAGCAAGCGCTGGAAGTCCGGGGCGCTGGTGGCGGCGTTGGCGCAGGAATTTGGGCTCACGCGTGCTTCCATGAACGGCCACATTGTTAGACTGCGCAAACAGTTTCCGGGGAAATTCCCCTTTCGCTACGGGCCTCGTCCGCCCCGCCGGCCAGGCACGGCCGTGAGGCAACAGCCCTGACCACACGAGGTGCGCGAATACTTCATCTGCGATTTCCGTGACTGGAAAAGCCATGGTGCTTGCCAGAAGTCCCTCGCCCGCTTTCTCCAAGACCTCCAAGCAACCGATTCCAAGAAAGTCTGACGTTCCACCCGTCTCCCAGCTCTTCCGCCTGTCCCGAGTCCGGAGGGGCTTCCCGTTTTCACATTCCCTTGAACGTTGAACATTTCGCGTTGCACGCTTGCCCGCCCATGGCGGGTTGAATGTTAGTCTGTCCCCTCCATCGTGTTGCGTTTTGACCACGTTGGCTAAGGGCACGCTGCAACACAACGAATTTCTACGAACGGTAAAACGCACAAGTCTTTGTCAAACAATCAGTTGCACCTTCGCTGCCGCTGCGTGGCATAGGCCCTGCAAACACGTTCGGCCATGCGAGACTTGGATCCAGCAACGGTGTGGTCGAGGTGCGTCCCCATCTCGGCAAAAGCCGTCTCACGCACGCTGTCAGCGACATCGGTTTCCTGTGGAGAATCGCGGCTCTCGAAAGGAATTTTGGCAGTCGATCTGTGTGCGGCAAGCAAACGTTACGGCCAGCACAGGGGCAGGATGTCACGGGCTGATTATTTTCGTGGCAAGGTCGCACGAATTGACTACGCTGCGGAAGGCGTAGGGTTGTTGACGCCATTGGCTCAGTCGACCGCCATTCAGGATGTGCCACAATGGGTGGACCGCAAGGCAACGTGCGTGCCCACTCGAATGGATGGCTCTCGCGTGACAGGTTCATAAGAGATGCGTGGCGTGGTGATGGAGCGCCATGCGAAGTCGTACCAGACCAACATAAAACCCAAATAAACGGAGGACACGAAGGTGAGGATCAATTACCTGAGAGCCGTATGGATGTGTGCGGCGGCGGCAGTGCTGACAATGAGAGGAGTGCCTGTGGTCAAGGCCGACGATGCAGCACCAGACTACAAGGCAATGTATGACGAGCAAAAGAAACAGACGGCCGACTTGGAAAAGCGCGTTGCCGCCTTGGAAGCCGGCACCGGAAACGTCGCCATCGCCAAATCGGACATCCCGCAGAAGTCGCTGGATTTCCTCGGCCAGACCGAGATCAGTGGCTTCATGGAGGCTTCCTACCTCTACGACTTCAACAACACGCACGGCACACGCACGGTCGTCGGCCGCACGTTTGACACGCATGCCAACCAGTTCGACGTGGACGACTTCAAGTTGGCCTTGGAGAAACCCATCTCCTACAACCCGACCAACTGGGTCGTCGGCTACCGTGCAGACCTGATCTTTGGTGAGGATGCGAGCATCATTCACTCTTCGGGCTTCAACCTCGGGAATGATGGTGACCTGGAGCAGGCGTTTATCGATGTCAACGTTCCGATCGGCAATGGCCTGAAGGTGATCATCGGCAAGACGGTGACCCTGATGGGCGTGGAAGTCATCGAGCAGGTGTCGAACCCGAACTTCTCGGAAGGAAACCAATTCCTCTACGTGGAGAACTTCACGCAGACCGGCGTCCAGTTGGCCTATCAGTGGAATGACAAGATCGATACCGAATTCGTGGTCTTCAATGGCTGGGATCAATTGCCCGACAACAACAACGGGTTGTCGTATATGGGCCGTATCGGATATGCGATGGATTCCAATACCACCTTTGCCGTGCTGGGTTACGGCGGTCCGGAACAGGCTGGCGTAACGGCGAACTGGCGCGATGGCGTCGAGCTGGTCGCCACCCGCAAGATCACGGACAAGTTCAGTGCGGATGCCCAGTTCGATTACGGTCATGAAGAAAACGCCTTCCTCTCCGACGGCACCACGCAGGCCAATGCAGAGTGGTATGCTGCCGGGGTGTGGTTGATTTATGACTTCACGGACAAGATCGAACTGGCCTTCCGTCAGGATTATCTCAAGGACAGAAACGGCTCGCGGGTGGCGGCGGTACTGGGCACAAGTGACCCGTTGGCTGTGGGTGCCACTCCCGAACTCTACAGTTCAACGGTGACCTTGAACTTGAAACCGGTGGATAACTTCCAGTTCCGTCCTGAATTCCGCTGGGATCACTCGGACAAGGACGTCTACAACGGCATCAAGGACCAGTTCACGCTCGGCGCGGGGGTCGCGTACCTGTTCTGATGATGTGAGCGAAGGGAATTCGCAAAGGGTATGTGGCTTAAAATCTATGTTGGCAACAAACCCTTGGGCATGGTGGCCCTGGCAGTGGCGCTCTCCGGCGTGCTGCCAGGGCCGCTTGCGCGCGCCGCAGACTCCCCGTCACTATCGCTGCCCACTCCGTCGGCAACCGCCGCCTGGCAATTGCTCGCCGGGGCCTTGATCTGGCTCATGCCGGCCGGTTTGGCAATGCTGGCGACCGGCCTCACCCGCGCCAAGAATGCCTCGCATACGACCTTCATGACGTTCTTCGGGTGCGCCATCGCCGTGGTCGCCTTCTGGGCCGGAGGCTTCGCGATTGTCCATGGCGGAAGCGGTTTTTTCCTCAGCCATTCGGACACCAACTCGGGCAGTGTTTCATCGTTCTTTTGGCAGACGTCAACCTTGTGTGTGGCCGTCAGTATCCCGATTGGAGCCTTGGCTGAACGTTGGAGTCTCAAGAATTTCTATGTCTCGGCCTTGTTTATCTCCTTGGTGCTGTTCCCGTTTTTCGCCGGCTGGACGTGGGGCGGAGGATGGTTGGCGCGGTTGGGGTTTGTGGATTTTGCAGGCTCCGGCGTCGTCCACGCCCTGGCCGGTCTCTTTGCACTGGCGGGGGCATCAATCTTGGGCCCGCGAATTGGCCGTTACAACCGCGACGGCGGGTTGATCCCGATACCCGCGCACAACATCCCGCTGACGCTCCTCGGGTCTTTCTTGCTCATCGTCGGATGGTTGGGATTCAATATGGTCGGCGCGCCGGAGTCGGCCGCATCCATCGCCACCGTCACCATTCTGGCCGGCGCCAGCGGCGGCATCACCGCCGCGACATTCATGATCATGACCACCCGCAAACCCGACCCCACCATCACCATCAATGGACTGCTGGCGGGATTGGTGGCCAGCTCGGCCGGGGCGGCCTACATCAGCCCGGTCGCCGCCGTGATCATCAGCGTCATCGCCAGTTTGCTGGGGTGCGTGTCCGTCCAGATCCTCGACAAGCGGCGCATCGACGACCCCGTCGGCGCAATCTCCGTCCACGGTGTCGGTGGATTGTGGGGCGTGCTGGCCGTGGGCATTTTCGCCAATGGCAATTCGGTGACCGGTTGCCTGCACGGCGGGTGGGGCCAACTCGGCGCGCAAATCCTCGGCGCTTTCGTCCTGGTCTTGTGGGCCGGCGGCGTCTCCTGGGTTTTCCTCAAAACTCTCGACTGGTTCATTCCGATGCGCGTCCCGCCGGAAGTCGAGCTGGAAGGCCTGGATATTTCTGAAACGGGACTGATCGGCTATCCGGATTTCCATATCACCAGTCCTCATACCGGCGGATTCTCCTCCAGCGTATCGCGGTTGACTTCTCGACAAGAGTACGAACATGAAAAAAATTGAAGCCATCATCAAACCGTTCAAGCTCCCCGAAGTCAAAGAAGCCCTGGCCGATTTCGGCATCGTCGGCATGACCGTGACCGAGGTCAAAGGCTTCGGTCGCCAGAAGGGCCAGACCGAAATCTACCGCGCCAGCGAGTACTCGGTCGACTTCCTCCCGAAAATCAAAATCGAACTCGTCTTGCACGAGGACAAGGTCGACGATGCCGTCGACGCCATTATCGAAGCCGCCCGCACGGGCAAAATCGGTGACGGCAAGATTTTCGTGATGACGGTCGAGGAAGCTGTCCGTATCCGCACCGGCGAAACCGCCGATGCCGCCGTCTAAACCTGAGCTTTCGCCTAAACCACCCCGTCGCCCGCCCCCGCGCGAGTTAACCCCTCCGTTCTCCTCCCCATCCGCGTGTAAAACCGCGTCCGATGCGTTAGAACGAACCCAAACGAAGCCATTTCCGACAAAACGAAGCCAATCACGTCCGGATATGAATTAGGCCCATAAGTCTCAGCAAATAAATTCGTTGCAACTTCGCAGCGCCTCGAAAACATTGGCTTCGTTTTGCAGAAAGCGCGTTTTCACGCACCCCTCTTTTCCCTTCAGCCTGCCGTACCCTGCCTGCCCTGAGTCCAGCGAACGGGTCTCAAGCGAAACGCCGTCTCCTGCTGTAGCGACGGCGCCCTGTCGCCGTGAATCGGGTCGTTTGGGCAAGCCTCCCGGCAAGCCGCACCCCCCAGCCACTTGAGGGCGTCGCCGAACAGCCGCCGGTTCATACCGACCTTGTATCACGCTAGGAACGTCCGTCGCAATCCGAAAGCCAACGGGATTGCCGGTAAACCGAGCCTACTTTGTCATTCCCTCTTCAACGCCTTCACCGGATCCACATTCGCCGCTCGATTCGCAGGCAACAGACCCGCCAGCAGCGACACCGCCGCCGCGCCGACGATCAGCATCAAACAAAACTCCAGGTTGATGGAGAAAATCGAGTCGGGAATCAGCAGCGCTTCTTCGGGATCGAACACCGACCGCCGCGCGAACCCGATCACCCAATGGCTGATGCCGATGGCTAGCACCCAGCCCAGCACCATCCCGACGATTGTCCCGAGCACGCCCTGCAACATCGCTTCGCCCAAAAACAACCGGCGGATGTCCCGTTTCGTCGCCCCGAGCGCGCGAAACAGTCCGATATCCACACGGCTGTCGGACACCGTTTTCGACGTGGTGCTCCACACCAACGCGCACGCCAGCCCCAGAATCAATCCGCCCAGCGCGAACGCAACCTGCTTGACCACATGGACCGTGCTGTCGAACGCCTCCGCCTGGTTCTCAAACGTCCGCGCGCGCGTCGCCACCGTAAACCCCATGTCTTCAATCCGCTTGGCAATCGCCTCAATATCAGCCCCGTGCTTCACCAACACCAGACCTTCCGCATATTCGCCCGGCTTCGGCTCGCGCCGACCCTGCTGCCCGTAGACCACCTCGTCCACCGCCCGCGGAGGATTGCGCGCCGCCAGCCGGTTCCGCTGGTCGATCCATTTCTCGCACAACTCCGCCGCGTCCGACGGTATCAGCACCTTGTTGCCAGGACAAAAACCGACCACCTGCCCCTTCAGGTTGAGCGTGGTGTTGAAAATGGTCATGTCGTAGATCCCGCGGTAGCCGCGTTCCAACGAATCGCGTTGCGACGTGACCTCGTCGTCGCCCAGAGGTTTGTATTCGCGTTTCCCGTAATCGTAATTGAACCGCGGCACACGCGCGTAGTTGTCGCCGAGCACGATGGTCACGTCCCGCCCGAGCCACGCCTTCTCGCCGTTCGGGTCCTCCTCCAATTTGCCGCGCTTCTCATCGAACCGCAGCTTCACCTCGCGTTCCCCGACCACTACCGGGATGGCGTTGGTCACGCCCGTCACCAACGCGCGGTTGGTCACGTATCGCAACAGCAGCGCTTCGGGCACGCCCTGGAGTTCGCCAATGCCTCGCGGCCGTTTGTCGAGGGAACTCACGCTCACGGGTTGCACCACCACGGGCCGGTCCGCCGCCTCCACGCCCGACCAGCCCCGAATCTCGTCGAACACGGACTCGGTCAAAAACTGCATCCGCTTCTTCGCCTTCTGCTTCTGTTCGTCGGCGGTCATGACGAATTCATACGGGTTCTCGCCCGTATAGACGCGGATCATGTCGGGATCAATTTCCTCCGTCCAAATCGTCTTGATCGCCACGTCGCGCACCCCCGCCACCAACGAATTCACCGTCACGACCACCACCACCCCCAGCGCGACGGAAATGATGGCGAACGCTGCCCGCTTCTTCCGCAGCCCCAGCTTCTGCGTGGTCAACCGCAAATAGTCCCGCCGCCGAATCATGGCGTGGTCACCTCCACGAGATAGTTGTAGCCGCGAAACATCTTCGCGGTAGACACCCGTCCGTGAATCGGATTCGCGTCCCCTCTCCCTTGAGGGGAGAGGGCATGCCCGCCGTAGCCTGCCGTTCGGCGAAGGCGGGTCAGGGTGAGGGTGGATTTCCTCATGCCACCTGCCCCTTCTCGATGCGGATCACGCGTTGCGCAAACGCCGCGGCTTTCTCGTCATGCGTGACCATCAGTACCGTCACGCCGCGCTCGCAGTTGATGCGCTGGAGCAGTTCCATTACGTGCGTCCCGGTGTCGCGGTCGAGGTTGCCGGTCGGTTCGTCCGCCAGGATGATCTTGGGATTGTTGATCAACGCGCGGGCAATCGCCACGCGTTGCGCCTCGCCGCCCGAGAGCTGGTCGGGCTTGTGGTCCAGCCGCTCCCCCAATCCAAACTCCGCCAGCAACGTCCGGGCGCGCTCCCGACGATGCCGTTCATCCACACCCGCGAATACCAACGGCAGCGCCGTGTTGTCCACAGCGTTGTAGTAACTCGGCAGGTTGAAAAACTGAAACACGAACCCGATGGTGCGGTTGCGAAACGCCGAAATCTTGTCGTCGTCCATTGCGCTCAGGTGTTCGCCCGACACGATCACCTCGCCCGCCGTCGGCGTGAGCAGTCCCGCGACCAGTTGGATCAGTGTTGTCTTGCCCGAACCGCTCGGCCCCATGATCGCCTCAAAACCGCCCTCGCGGATGTGCATCGAGACATCACGCAGCGCCTGCACGCGCTCGCTCTTGAGCCGAAACTCCACGCTGATGTTTTCCAGCCGTATCATGCGACCTTGCCTGCCGTTGTAGGCCGCGTGCCCTCACGCGGCGCCCCTACCGCTTCCCGCCCGTGAATCGTTCGACGCCGACATTGCCTTCTTCATCGGTGGCGCGGACGGCAATGAAGTGCGGCCCGGCCGCCAGCGGCCCGATTTTGACCTCAAACGCTTCCTCGCGGCTGTCAAACACGCCGTCCTTCGGGGCAAAGTATTTCCATTCCCCGCCATCAACGGAATATTCGAGATACCGGATCAGGCTCAGGTTGTCGCGCGCAGTGCCCTTGAGAATCCCACCCACCGCATCATACGAAAGTTCCAGCACTTGCGGGCGTGTGTTGTCCACCTTGACAAGGTCGCTGATCTTCTCGTCCGTGAGCGCTTCGCCCACGGGATTCGATTCCTCATCGCTGGCGACCACCTTGATTCGATACCAACCATCGGGAATGGAATCCGTGTCCCACGAGTATTCGGTCTTGTGAAGCGGCTTGTCCAGAAACGCCGGCACCCACGCGCCGTCGCCGTCGGCCTGGTAATACAGCCGATACACCAGCGAGTCCCCGTCCTTGTCGGTGGCCCGCCAATGGATTTCCTTCACCGGGTTCGCCGGTTTCGGGCGGGCGTCCTCCGTCTTGGGCGTCGACTCGGAATCGCTTGTCACGCTCGGACCCGAGCCGCTTTCACCTTCGCCGGGTTTCTGCTCTGCCGACGGCTCGCTCTTCGGTTTCTCCGGCGCTGGTTTCGATTTTTCCCCAATTTCGACGAACAAGACCTCGGGCTTCTGGTTCTGCATCTGGTAATACAGGCTCAAAGATTTCAGTACAGGTTCGGAAGCCGCGGCGAGCTGGACGCGCACCTGGATAAACCGCGCCCGCGGGCTGGCCACTTTCGCAGGCGAATTCGTCAATGTTCCCGACCAATCCGACCACGTCGTGTCGGGCAACGCCGTGTTGCCCGTGCGCGTCGAGACCGAAATGGCCCCGCTGCCCATCCAAAACAGATTGCCCCATGTCGTCAGGAACCGGCAGTCGCGCACCTCGCTGGTAAAGTTGCCGTCCCGCCCCTTCTGCGGGTCGATGCCGTATCCGTTCCCAATGTTGCCGGTGCCGACAAACGCCAGCTTTCCGTCCCGCAGCGCGAGCGTCAGCGCCTGCTGTTCCTCGAATGCAAACAATAACTCCCAGTTCTGGTCGTTCCGCACGCGGTACACGCGGCCTTTGCCGGACATCCCCGCCAGCACCATGCCGTCGCCATCGACCTTCACGTCCAGGATCGATTCATCGCTCCAATTCGCCAGTCGGTCGACGCGCCCATCCGCATGCTGCACGTACAGCGTGCCGGCCAGCAGGTTCGCCAGTCGCGCCTCGGGCGGCGTCTCGCGGCCCGGCCCGGCCGTCTCGGCGGTCACCGCCGCTCCAAACTGCCCCGTCAACCGTTGCGTCAGGTCCTCAAACTCGGCCGCGCTCGGACGACGGGCGGCCACGCCCCGCGGCCGTTTGACCCGTTGCTTGTTCACGCCGATGTAGACGTCGTCCCCGTTCACCGCGAGCGCCTTCACCTCATCCTCGGCAAACTCATGAAGCACGACGCCCTTCCCCTTCTCCGTGATCCGGAACAGCAGCCCGCGGTCGCTCCCGCCCGCCAACAACGCGCCATTGGCATCCAGCGCCAGGCAGAGGATGTTGGAGTCTTCCGCGGCAAACCATTCCTCGACCTTCCCATCCGGGCTCACATGAAACACTTTTCCGTCAGGGCCTGTGCCCGCAAAAATCTGGTCTTTCTTGTCGGCGATCAGCGACCAAATGTACGGCGCCCGCAGCCGGCAATAGGCCTCATCGGGTTTCGTGCCTGCGGTCTTGTTGCTCGTGGAGATTTTATAGATTTTGCCGTCGGGCATCGTGGCGGCATACAGGTTGCCGCGCGAATCCAGCGTGAGTGCGGTCACGGCAATCGAGTCTGCTTCCAGAAGCTTGGTCGTTCGGCCATCCTTGCCGAGCGCATACACATCCGCTGGCGAACCCGTGCCGAAGTAAATCGTCCCGTCGCGATCGACCGCGGAACACCAGATCTCCTTGGCGAATTCGCCGACCTTCGTGGCGTCGTACCCCAACCGCAACTGGCCGTCACTCGTGACCACGAGCCGCTGCCGCTTGCCGGTCATGAAATCCTCCGGCGACTTCAATTCCCACCGTTCGGTCTTGACGGCAAAGGACGAGGTGTAAAGAAGAACGGATGACAGCAGGACCAGGGTTGATATTCTCATGCGCGATTATTCCTGTCGAATCGGGACACGGACAGTGGCTTGACCGCTGAGCACCCAATCGGTCGGTTCCACCAGTTGCTGGAGGTCGGCCGCAGGCGTCACACCGCCGCTGCTCGAGTCTTCCAAGATGCTGACGACGCTCGCCGGGAGACTCTTCAATAGCTTGCCGCGGTACTGCATTCCCTGGCTCGATGTCGGCATCAACGCGACCAGGTCTGTATTGTGATGCCCTTTCTGGATCACGTCGAGGTAGTCATCCAGGCTGTCCGGCGTAGCGGCGTCCGTCGGCGCAGCGTCTCCCGCCACTACGGTGATCGCAAGGGAATGCATCGTGTCGGTAGCCGCCGGTACCTGGATGCGAATCGTCTTTGTTACCTCCGGCTGGCCGAACGGTTTCAGCACGACGGCCAGCGGCACGGTTTCACCGCGCTCGACTTCCGATTTATTGAAGTAGACTCGCTTGATCTCGGCGGTCTGACGGCGGAGCGTCGCGTCCACCTTCACCGCAAGACGCTTGACGGTCGGGCTGCCGTAGGGCGTATTGACCATCGCCACCAGCGGCATCAGCGCTTCCATGTCGAGGAGTCCGCCCCCCACATTAAAAAATGTATCGGTCACGGCCACGGTCCGCGGCGACCCGCCGCTTTTCGTCGGCCCCAGTTCGGCGCTCACGGAAATCTGCGCCGTCGTGTCCTGCGACGAACCGGACGCCGCGCTAACCGCCTGCGCAACCCCCACGACCACCAGTCGCGCTGTGAACGCCTGATTGTCCATGATCTCCACGTCGTAATGTTCCGCTTGACCGGTGTCATGGTTCACCGCGTCGATGGTAAGCGGGATCATTTGGGCCTGCGTCTTCGTGTCCGCCACGATGCAGCTCTCCCAATCGCCCACCATCGCCCCGATCTCGGCGATTGGCGTGACCAGCTTGAACGATCGTTCCAGGCTCGACATGATGGTGTGCACCTCGGCCAGCACCGCCGGCGCCTGCACCGATCCGCCTTGAAAAAACGGGTGGCCAAATGCCAGGACCCGGTTTTTCTCGATGTACGTGGCTGTGCCCACCGCGGTCATGTTCAAATCGCCACGCATCAACTGCACTCCGATGGCCCCGCCGGGCTCGATGTCGCCGCTCCGACGCGGCAGTGCCCCACTCCCGGCACCACCTGCCACGACCGGCATCATGCCGAAGCCGGTGAATCTCGAACCGAACCGCTCGATCACGCGCGCACTGAAGCCGCCAAACGACAGCGGTGTGAGCAACGGATGCGGCGTATCGAAATCGCCCGCGTCACGGGAAAACGGCCCGTTCGGCGGCGCGAACATCTGCGGTGTCGACGACGAGCGGCCGAGCGAGACCGAGGTCATGACTGTTGACGGCGGCACGAACGGCCTCGTCAATTGGGCCAGCATGTTATGGATTGGCGTAACGCCGGCGAGCGGCTCATTCTCAAACGTCCAGCCATACGCCAGCGCCCCAATCAGCTTGTCGTTGATGTAAATCGGGCTGCCGCTCATGCCGGCGATGACCTTGTGTTTCTCGAGGCCCGCCCCGCTCATGCGGATCAGAATCATGTCCTGCTTGGGCATGACGTTTTTTAACACGCCGATGATTTCGACCTCAAAGTGTTCGGGTTTGGTGCCCTGGAACACCGACAGGCCATACCCTTTCATCCCCGGTTGGAGCTGTTCGGGCCGCAACGTATCCACGGCGAACGCGGGACGCAACACGCCAAGCAGGCAGAACAGAAAAAGCGACAGCGCCCGGATCATGGTGTCGGTTCTTTGGACGCCGCCGCGTTGGTTTGTGTTGAAGAAAGTACTTCCGCCGACTTGTCCTTGAACTCTCCACGCACGAACTGGTCGATCTTGTCGTAGTACGTATCGAACGATTTGACGAATGCGTCCCGGTGCGAACCATGAATCTCCACGAGTTGCTTGGGTTCATGTGCCAGAACGTAGAGCCGTCGGGAGTCATTGAACGGCACCAGTTCATCGTCGCTGCTGTGGAACATCAGGACCGGGACGTGCACGTCGCCGATTTTGTTGATGGAATCGAATTGGTTCAGCAACAGGTACTGCCAGGGGATCAACGGCCAGTCATCCTCGATCTTCTGGAGGATCGACGCATTCGCCCCCTCCGTAATTAACCCCGCTGGCGCCACCCGCGTGGCCAGATCGATGGCCACTGCCGCGCCCAGGTCTTCGCCACCGATATACAGCCGCTCGAGTTTCACGTGGCGTTTGCCAACAAGGTAGAAGTACGCAGCCAGCGCATCACCGGTCAATGCCCTCTCGCTGGGAGCGCCGCCGCTGGCGCCGTAGCCGTGATAATCGATGGCAAACACGTCGAGTCCCATGTCATGGAAGAGATGGATTTTCTCCAGGCTGTCGCTCATGTTCCCCGCGCGACCATGGAAGAACAGAAGCGTTCGGGACACGGCATCGGTAGCCGAAGGCTGGTCCGGCGACTGGGCGGGGATGAACCAGCCCTGGATGGTGACACCGTCGTCCGACTCGAGTGCGATGCTGTCGAAGGGCATCCCGGCGTCACGGGGCGTCTTCTTGATGAACGAGGTGGGCGCGTAGACGAGCTCCCGCTCGTAGCCGCGCATCACGAGATACACGCCGCCCACCAACAACCCCAGCAAAATGAACCGGAGCCACAATCGCGTCTTGCGTTTCATGAAAGAATGCGTCTGTCCTTGGCCAACTCAGTACATACTGGCATCCGCCATGCCGCGCAACCCGAAAATCGCCGTCGTCGATCCGCACAAAAATGGCCCAAGCCGGAATGCCGTTTCGCACCATCGTGTTGCCGACACCATTCGAAGTTGAGGAAATCTCGACGTGTGTGCGCACGATTGGAGCTCTTTTCTCAATTCTCAGAAGCGGCATATTCCTTGCTCAACTCTGTCGTGTCTACGGTGAGGCCTCCTCATGGCGCAACCAAACGTTACCAAGACGTACGTTGGGGAATGGTCACCGCGCGCGCGACTCTACGGGATGGCGCTGGTGATCACGTTGTCCTACATGCTCATCGGCCGGCTCGACAACGACAGTGATTCCTGGGTCCAGGTCAGTCTCCCGCTGAGCAGTGCCTCCCTGTTGCTCGTATCGCTGGCCGCCGCGGAAACCTACCTGTACGTCCAGCGCGTCCAGAAAAATCAGGCAACCCTCGAAGCCTCTCGCGCCCAGGAAATCGAGTTGTCCCAACGCCTCGCCTTTCAGCGACAATCCACGTTGAACCAAATCTCGCGCGCCTTGATCGACAAACTCGACGTCGCCCGAATCTCGACGGACGTACTGGAAAACATCGCGCAACTCTTTGAAGCCGACGCGGTAACCGCCTGGTTGACCGAAACGAACGGACAACCCCGATTCCTCCTCAAGGGAGCCTTCGGGTTTACGGCCCACAAACTCGAGCAGTTGGAGGCGGCGCACTGGACGTTCCCCACGTTCGAACAATCGGCCCCGGACGTCGAGCCGCTCGTCATTACCAACGTGGCGCAACAATCGCCGCCGGCTCTCGCCAGATTGTGCGAGCGGGAGCGCGTGGCTTGCGCCGTCCTCAACCCCGTTGTCTGCCGCAACGAAATCGTCGGCCTCCTCGGCTTCTTCTACCGCAACCCCCGGAATATTTCGCCGTCGCTGATGGCCGAGATGCAAACCGTCGCCAATATCGTGGCCGGCGCCGTGCAAGCCGAGGAGTTGTACCGCGACCTCGTGCAGGTGCAAAAGATCGAGTCCATCGGCGCCCTCGCCGCCGGGATTGCCCACGATTTCAACAACGTGCTCGCGGCCATTCTGGCTTGCGCCAGCTACGTCAAGCAACAGACCGAACGGTCCAGCCCCACCTACCGCTACCTGGAAGCGACGGAAGCCAGTGCCCACCGTGGCGCCGCGTTGACGAAACAATTGCTGTCGTTCGCGCGGCGGGAGAGCCCACATCTGACCGTCGTCAATCCCAACGACTGCATCGAGCAGACGCTCAAAATGCTCGACCGCAGCCTCGACAAGTCCATCCTCATCCAGCGCCAGTTCGCCAAGACCCTGCATACGGTCGAAGTCGATCCGTCCCAACTCGAACAGGTGTTCCTCAACATCGCCGTCAATGCCCGCGACGCGATGCCCGACGGCGGCATCCTCACGATCACCACCTGCAACGTTCTTCTGGACGGGGCCAACCCGTTCCGCCCCGCTGTGTCCCTGCCCGATGGCGACTACGTGCTGCTCGCGTTTCGCGACACGGGTTGTGGCATGGACGCGGCCACGCTCGCTCGCATGTTCGAGCCGTTCTTTACCACCAAGCAGGCCGGCCGGGGCACCGGCCTGGGTTTGTCGCTGGTGATGAACATCGTCAAGAGTTTCGGGGGCGAGATCCACGTGGAATCCCAACCGCGACAGGGAACCATGTTTGAAATTTTTCTGCCCGCGTCCCGGAAAGCGCTTGCGGCGTCGCCGTCCCAACCGGAAACAACAGCTCGCGGCGGCAACGAGTGCATCCTCCTGGCCGAGGATGAGGAAATAATCCGCGACATGGCCCAATTGGGACTCGAATCGAAAGGCTACACGGTGCTGACCGCGCCCGATGGTGCCACGGCGCTATCGACGTTCCGCCAACGCCAGGACGAAATTGATCTGGTGATCGCCGACATGGCGATGCCGTGCCTCGGCGGGCCGGAGTTATTCGCGCGCATGAAGGAGATCGATCCCGGCGTGCGGGTCATCGTCTCCAGCGGCTACAGCCACGACCGGGAAGGACGCCGGATGTTGCGCCATGGCTGCCTCGGCTACCTCCAAAAGCCCTACAACATGGACTCCCTCAATCAACTCGTCCGCACCGTCCTCGACTCGGGGTTGTAACCGCCGTTGCCATCCGGACGGGGCCTACTGGCCAGCGTGCAGCCGTGCAAGCGCATGTTTCGCATCGGCAATGTCGGAAGCTTGTTCGTAGTGCTGGATGGCGTCCTGGATCCTGCCCGCGCGTTCCAGGGCGACCGCCAGATTGTAGTGGGCCTTGGCATAGTCGGGGTTGAGACGTAACGCTTCCTCGTATTGTGCGATCGCTTCCGGCCCCCGGCCCGTCTGCTCCAGGGCGATCCCCAGGTTGAGGTGTGCCTTGGGGTAGTCGGGGTAGAGACGCAGCGCTTGCTCGTACTGTTGGATCGCCTCGGAAACTTTGCCCTCCTGGAACAACGTAACACCCTGGATATGGTGCGCCTCCGCGTGGTGCTCGACACTTGCCAAAAGGTTGAACGCCACTGAAGAGCACAGCAGCACGCCCCAAACCGAGCGCGTCGCCCACCGCCAGGTTGTACGGTTCGCCAGCCCCGACTCCGAGGTCGGGGCCAGCGCCTGTTCCAGCCCGAGGATGCCCGTCACGGCCAGCAGCAACAGCGCCGGCAGGAACTCCACTTCATAACGAACAGAGGTATAATAGAACAGGCCAACGGTCAGGACGCTGGTCCAGAATAGTAGTGCCACCGTCGCCACAAACCAGCGAAAGAGTGAGCCGTCCTTCACCGATTGGCTCCGCCACGCCAGCGGCACGGCCAGCGCCAGCCACGCCACGGGAACGTTCGCCAGGATGCCGAAGGGTGCTTCGACGTTGCCATGACCCGGCGGCACGGGCGGCACCACCATTTTTCCCACGAACGGACACCGACCACTCCAGCTTACCGACTTGAGGAAATAGAGGCGGAGATTGAACAAGAGGTAATGCGGGTTGAAGCCTTGTATGGAGGCCGGGTGACTGTCCCCGGCCAGCAGGTAACGCACGCCGAATTCAAACGGACTCCCGAATCGCAGCACATTGTAGAGCATCAGCCCCAACCCGATGAGCATGATCGGGACTGTCGCTGCCACCAGCCGCGCCCACATCCGACTCTGCCCACCACGCCACGCTTGAATCACCGGCACCAACAGGATGACCGCGCCGAACAGCAGCGAGGGCCGCGCGCCCACCGCCAGCCCGTAAGCGACGCTCGCCGCCACCAGCCATCCCGAACGCTTTCGGGACTCGTGTAACGCGCACCAAATTGCCGCCAATGCGAGCATGATCAGCATATACCCGCAACAAATCGGCACCTGGTACACATCAGCCTGCGACAACAGCACCGGCGTGCCGGTCGTCAATCCGAGCGCCAACGCACAGGCCGCGACCACCCAAACGCTCACTTCGGCAAAGTAGCGTCGCCATAATGCGCCCAGCAGCCCCACGCTGGCCAGAAAGCCGACCGCACAAAAGATCGCCACGGCCTGGCGATGAAACAGGTACCGGCCGGTCACCGCGACGAATGGCCAGAACAGAATCAACGCCGGCGTAACTCCGTGGTACAGATAAAGCCGCCCGTTGTAGTAGCTCAGGTCGTGCAGACGGTATGGCATGAGCCGATACGGCGCGTTGGCCGTCGCATCGTAGGGATCGGCAAGTTGCGCGAGCCCGGGTGGCACCTCTTTTTGCAAACTGAGTTGCCCGGTACGAAAACCCCGCACCAACAAATTGTAGTACGTGTCCGCCGCACTCGGACTCAGCAATTCCAACAAGCCCGACTGGGCCATGTATGCGTAGACCCCAATTACCAGCACGCACACCGCGGCCAGTAATGTCCACGCCTTCTTCATTATGCCACCGGACTTTTCGTCACAATCCATGTCTCCTGCGAGGCGAAACCCCTTACTGGCTTGTCAAACGCCAACCCCCAATGGCCACCGGAATTCCCTCGGCCAGTCGCCGCTCATTAGACCTCTGATGGAACCGCAGGGGAAGTGCAAAAGGGCACCCCGAGTCAAGGCCGGTGAATCGCGCGACAACCTTACCTGCCAACCCGGGGAAACAGCGGTGGCGCTGCCGCTAGTGGACGCTGTCGCAGCAACGACAGCAACTTTTTACTGGTCGCCGGCAGGAATGGCGCGACCCAATAGGCCACGCGATGGATGTCACTCAACCAGCCAGCCAGGAGACCGCGCAACGGCCCCGTTTCCTGGCACTTGAACAATTCCCACGGGCGCGTCTGATCAATCTCCCGATTCAGCCGGTTCACGACCGACCAGATTGCTTGCAACGCAATGTCCGTCCTGTATGTGTCGAGTGCTTCCTGAAACCTTTCCGGGACGGCCGGTGGAGACGCCGGATCAAACCCGTCGTAGTTGATCCGCTGGGCCAGTGTGGTCACGCGGCACACTAGATTGCCCAGGCCGTTGGCCAGATCCGCATGGTAGAGTTGATGCAATCGCTCCGCAGAGAAATCACCGTCGTCGAAGGGGGAAACGGCCCGCAACAGGTAATAGCGCAGTGCGTCGGCGCCATACTGGTCCACGAACCGGACGGGGTCGGCATCGGTGCCCCGCGATTTGCTGATCTTGCGACCGTGTTCCGTCAGGAAACCGTGCACCACGATCTCGTCGGGCAACGGAAGCCCCGCCGACAGCAGCAGCGCCGGCCAGTACACGGCGTGGAACTTCCAGACGTTCTTCCCGATGAAATGGATCTTGCGCACATCCTCATTCCACCAGTCGCGCCAGCATTCCTGCGTTCCGAATCCAGGTCCGGTGATGTAGTTTACAAGCGCGTCGATCCACACGTAGATCACTTGCGACGAATCCCCGGGCACGGCGATTCCCCAGCCGTCCGACCGGCTGGCGTTCCGCGAGATGCAGATGTCCTGCAACCCGCGCCGCACAAACGCCGAGACTTCGTTCTTGCGCTTGGCGGGAATGATGCGGAGGCGGTCCGATTCGATGATCTGCTCGAGTTGTCCCTGATACGATTGGAGGCGAAAAAAATAGTTGTCCTCTTCGCACGCGGCAGGCGGAACCCCGTGGTCCGGACAACAGCCGTCCACCAGGTCCTTCTCCGTGAGAAAATCCTCGCACCCGTCGCAATACAATCCGTTGTACCGTCCCCGATAAACGTCCCCCGCCCGAAGCTGTTGCCACAACAGTTTGACGCCACGCCGGTGTCGGGGCTCGGTGGTGCGGATGAAATCGTCCACCCCAATGTCCAATGTCACGCACAACTCCCGAAACGCCTGCGAGTGATCGTCGACCCACTGTCGCGTGGGCACGCCGTGTTCGCGTGCCGCCAGCACGTTCTTGAACGCATTCTCATCGGTGCCCGTCTGCAAACGCACGTCGCGTCCCCGCAGCCGCTGATACCGCGCCCAGGCGTCCGCCTGCACGAGTTCGAGTGCGAAGCCGAGGTGCGGCCGCGCATTCACATAGGGAATGGTGGTCGTGACATATATTTTGTGGTTCATGGGAATCTCCCGGTTCCGGAAAACAAAAAGGCCCAAGGTGAGTAACACTCTTGGGCCGGGTGGAATCCGTGGCGAGAATCGATCAACAACGCATGTTGTCGGATCTCGCGACAGACCGGCCCCTCGGCATCATCATTCGTGATACCCTGCGGTAACCGGTCTGTGTCACGTGCGTCAGCATTGTTGACTATCTGGTATCACTGCCTTCGTGTTGTGTCAAGGTTGCCAGACCTTGTGAAGTAACGCGGAAGAAGCTTTGTCGCCTCTCCGCTTTGGATGACTTACGAACCGTGCGGTTTGCATTTCCGAGGGTTGCCGCGGCGGCTAAGACCTCGCTTACTGAAGCCAATAGTTAGCTGTGCGCCAATACGCGTCTACAGACCGATGATATGCCACGAACGATCTGCGTAACCACATAGGGGAACAAGCCGAAAATCAAAAGATTCGTACGGAAGACCGGATAGACAAACATCGACTTGTAAAACCAAGGGATATCACGAACGGAAGGATAGGTCTCCGGCCCAAGAATGACACGGCTCTCTCTCAAGAGCACCACTACAACGACAAAAAGTCCAGGCAAGACGGTGATTCCGAACAGAATGCATCCCGCGAAGAAGGCCAACTCCTTTTTCATAAGCACTTTGGCGTCCATGACAACTGCGCGAAACCCACTGAACCTCTGATTGAGCTGCGAGGAATGGAAAAATGGCCCTGACCTTCCGTAAAAGCGCCCCACGGAGAAATCGAACCTATCACTTCGCCGGTTCCCGTGTCAACGGCACAAACAAAACCGCCGATACGTTGCGGGTGATGACTTCGCCGTTGGAGCCTTTCTGCACCAGCAGAAGCGCTTGCTCGGCATGCGGTTCGCCGACAGGGATGACCATGCGGCCACCGGTTTTGAGCTGCTGCACCAAAGGTGGCGGGATGTGCTCGGCGCCGGCGGTCACGATAATCGCACCGAACGGCGCGTGTTCGGGCCAGCCGAGATAGCCGTCTCCGCGTTTGATTTGGATATTCTTGTAGCCGAGTCGTTGGAGACGATCCGCCGATTCGTTGGCCAGCGGCTCAATGATCTCCATCGAGTATACCTCCGCGGCAATTTCAGCGAGAACCGCCGTCTGATATCCGCAACCGGTGCCCACCTCCAGCACCTTTGCCCCGGGGGTGAGGCGCAATAATTCCGTCATCAACGCGACGATGTACGGTTGGGAAATGGTTTGTCCGTAACCAATGGGCAGCGGATGATCTTCGTAGGCCGCGTCCGCCAGATGTTCGGGCACGAATTCGTGACGGGGGACTTTGCGCATCGCCGCAAGCACGCGGGCATCGAAAATCCCGCGGGATTCGATTTGTTCTCGAACCATCATGCCATCACTTCCGGCGCCACCGCGGCCCGGCGCCCATCCCACCGTCCACCAGCCGCGTCTACGTGGCGTCTTCTTCGGGCGACAAAGCTTGGCCACCCTTGCGGGCCAGATACTCCTCAACGCGCAGCAGCCCGTCTTCGCCCGCACGACGAATCACCTTGAGAAGATTGTCCATCGACGAGACTTCTTCCAACTGCTCCTTGACGAACCACTGCAGGAAATTGTCCGTGGTGTAATTGACTTCCTTCTTGGCCAGATCGACGAGCTTGTGAATCTGCTGGGTCACCTCGACCTCCCAGTTGAGCGACAGTTGTACGGCTTCCTCCGCGGAGGCGAATTTGTTCTGGGGGGCCTTGACGGCGGGAATGACCACGTCGCCGTCGGTCTCGACGAGGAACTTCACGAACCGCATGGCGTGGTCGCGCTCTTCCTCGGCCTGCTTGTAGAAATGGGCGGCCAACTGCGGCAGCGCTTCCGCGTCGAAGTGCGCGGCGATGGCTACGTATTGCAGCGAAGCACCGAATTCGTTTCCGATTTGCTGGTTGATCGCGTCGTTGATCTTTTTACTGATAAGCATGACGCCGGCAACAATGTGACGGGCGGAAGGCAAATGCAATTCTATTTTGCGCCCAGGTCGTCTTCGCAGATCGGCGGAGAAGACGGGCGTGCCGGCTCGCGGGTCATTTTGGACTTGGCCAGAAACATCGATTGACGCGCAAACGCAATGGCGAATTCGCGAAATCCTTCTTCCTGCTTGATCTTGTAGGCTTTGATGGCCTCGCCGATGGCTTCCTGACCGATCTTGTACAGAAGTTCGGGTTTTACCTGCCGCTGCGCCACTTCCGCCGCGACGATCCGCAGGTTGTGGTCCACCATCTGCACAATCTCTTCCCGCGCCTGCTTGCCGAAAAGGCCCTTGGCCTTCTTCACCAGGGCGCGGTCGATCTCCGCGTCTGGACTGCCGGTTCCCCCCAATGACGCGTAGTCGAGACGAATAGGGGGTTTGTCTTGTTTACCTTGCATAATGCAAAATTGAAAGCACTTCAAATGCCTGTAAGCGCGTTAAATGTACAGATAAAACGTATCGCCTCATTTTGGGCGTCGAGTATACAGTTGGGGAGACATTTGACATGTAAAAGGTGTGTAAAAAAACGACGACATCGGAGACAGCGTCCGGTTCACCACCTCACCCGCTTCCGGGTCATACGTTTTGCGCCACCCATCGAATCGTGCGTTCCATCACCGGCATCGACAGCAGGACACTGATGTGTCCATGCGGCGGACGCCATATCTCTGCAACACCCCATACACCACAAAGTTCCTCGACCGTCTCGATCGGCGCAAACAAATCATGTTTGGAGGCAACAATGAGAACCTTCTCCTTGGCGACCCGTAGACGATGGCTCATCAGATTCATCGAGTCCAATCGTATCGCCGCACCACCCAGACTGCGGCGAATCGGCGCGCAAAAACCCGCTTCGGCAATGAGCCGATCCATCCGCACCACCGGTGTCATCAACACCGCGAGATCCACGCGCGACTCGGTGCACGCCAGCATTCCGCTCAGCCACGCCCCTAGCGAGATGCCCCACAGCCCGATCCGTGGACAGCCCTGTTCTTTGAGCCAGGCGATCAGGGCGCGCGCATCCGCCATGGCTTGATGAGTGGCTTGCGCCACGTGAACCAGGTCACCCGACAGGAAATTGCGAACGGCTCGTCGCCCGCGTGGCTTGCGCCGACTGTGATAGGGCAACTCGAACATCGCCACGTTCACGCCCCGTTTTGTCAGCCGCCGGGCGATGTGCGGAAACAACGTGCGGTAAGCCGTTTGCGCATTCCAGCCATGGAGCAACACCAGCGTCGGCTTGTCCTGCCACTGTTTCGACACGGTATAGAGCCGGCCGTGCACCGTGTTGTTTCGCTTCCACGGCGACGGAACCGGAGATGTGAATTGAAACGCGCGTTTCGTGACGAATCGGAAGTCTTTTGGTGCACTCACAAGACCGCCGAGGAAATCCGGATGGTCCAGCACCGCTTGGGCCCGGGCGGCCAGGCCTTCCTTATCTGCGGCATCACGGACGTTCAACCGCGCCAGTTGAATCGTGCACCAGTCCAGCGGTTTGGCCAGGGACGCACGCATGACACAGCTTACCCCCGGTTTGTCGCCTTGACAAACCGTTCAAGGCGCTCCCGTGCCGCGCCACTGTCGATCAACTCCGCCGCCAGATTCCACCCGCTGGTGAAGTCAGCGGTCTTTTCCGCAACCACGAGTGCCGCGGCGGCGTTCAACAGCACAATGTCGCGGCGCGCGCCGCGGTCCTTGCCGCCGAGCACGTCCCGGACAATATCGGCGTTCGTCGCCGGATCGCCGCCCGTCAATTCCTCGGGTTTCACCGTGACCCCGCGCCACGAGGTGTGCGGCACCCGGAAATCACGCTCGGTCTGCTCGATCCGCCCCGCCCACAATTCGGCCATGGTGTTCATTCCCATCGTGGACAGTTCGTCGAGCCCGTCGCCATGCACCACCATGGCATGCTTTAACCCGAGCAACCGGAGCACCTCCGCAAATCTCGAAACCAGCGCGCGGTCGAACACACCAATGAGCTGATGCGTGGGACGAGCGGGATTGACCAGCGGCCCGAGAATGTTGAATACCGTGCGCTGTTTTTGCCCGGCCAGCTTCCGCCGTACGGGTGCGATCGCTTTGAACGCCGGATGGTAGAACTGCGCAAACAGGAACGTTACGCCCGTGGTCTCCAGGCAATGCCGCGCGGCTTCCGGCGGCAGTTCGATCTTCGCGCCCAACGCCGTCAATACGTCCGCAGTCCCACATTTGCTGGTAATGGCCCGATTACCGTGCTTGGCCACCGCGACACCGGCCGCGGCGGCGACAAAAATTGCGCACGTCGAAATGTTAAATGTATTCGACAAATCCGCGCCGGTGCCGACCACGTCCAGCACGACATCCCCAAACCTGGCAGGATCAATCTGTGGATCGACCGCACGCGCCCGAAGCTCCGTGGCAAACGCCGCGATTTCCCCGGCCGTCTCGCCTTTCCGCGCCAGCGCCGTCAGGAACTCCGCCTTGGCTTCATCGGAAACAGCGCCATCCAGCAACGCGCGCATCCCGTCCGCCACGTCGTCGCGCGAAAGATCCGCTCGTGATGTCAGCTTGCCGGTCAGGGCGTCTAATGCCGTCATGGTGAGAAGTTTACCATAGATAACCCGATGGTGTTAAGCGGTCCGGTCGTGGCCGTGACGTGAAAATGAAAAGGGCAGACTTTCGTCTGCCCTGAATCACCACGAAATTCGCTCGCTTACGACTTGCCGGCCGGAGCGGCGACGGGGTCGATGTTCACGCGGCGGCCGTTGCGGTCGAAGCGGACGTGGCCCTCGGTCAGGGCGAACAGGCTCCAGTCCCGCCCGATGCCGACGTTGCTGCCGGCCAGAAACCTCGAACCGCGCTGACGGATAATGATGCTGCCGGCGGTGACCAGTTCACCACCAAACCGCTTCACGCCAAGTCGCTTGCTGACGCTGTCGCGTCCGTTGCGTGAACTACCTTGTCCTTTTTTATGGGCCATGACGGGTTACTCCTGACGACGGTGCTACTATACGATGATTTCTTTGATCTTCAAAACGGTATGATGCGCCCGAATACCCCGTTTGCGGTGGTACCCTTCGCGGCGGCGAAATTTGAAGGCGATGACCTTCTTCCCCTTCTTATCGGGGTCGACAACCTCGGCGGTCACGCGCGCCCCCTTGACATTGGGCTTGCCGACCTGCACTTTGTCGCCATCTGCCACCAACAAAACGTCTTCCAACGCGATTTCCTTGCCCTTCTCGCCGTCGAGGAGTTCGACCTCCACAACGTCGCCGGGCTGGACGCGGTATTGCTTGGCGCCTGTTCGTATGACTGCGTACATGAATGTTTCCTCGTTCCTCTTGGGAAGGGGCGTGAAAAATAGCGGAATCACGCCCGTCCGTCAATGATTATCTTACCCCATCGCCACCCACAGTGCGAGGCCCATTTTATTGATTTAGATGCCCCGTAATTTGCGATTCGGAAGATAGTGATGCTGGTTCGGGCATGTTTTGCAATTGCTCGATGGTGTCCTGCGCGGACTGCTTGACGTCCTCATCCGGGTCGTTCAAAAAGCCCTGTAAAATCTGGATCCCGCGCTTGTCTTGCGCATCCCCCATACCATCAATCGCTTCCAGACGCACCTCTTTGGGCTGATCAGCCCGTAAGGCCGTGCTGAGAATCGCCAGTTTCTTGTCGTTCTGGCCGTCGAGATCAGTCAACGAGTTCACCATCTCAATCTTCAGTTCCTGGTCCTTTTCATTCAGAAACAGATGGGCCAGGGCGTCGACGACATCTGCCGCGTCATCGTTGGAGCTGAGTTCGTAAATGATCGTGACCCGCTTCTGGAAATCGGACGTATTCTGGTAGTCGTTCTCCAATTGTTTCACTTGCGCGGCCAACTCCGCCTGCGCCTGATCCTCTGCGCTGACTTGATTCGTGTCCGCAGCCGACGCGACCGGTGCGACATTGTTGGTCGACGGAGGCGGCAAGGCGGGCAACGGCTGTGTCGCGGGGAGCGTGGTCACCGACGGCGGCGGCAACGGCACCTCCTGGGGCTCGTTCTTCGAACAACCAGCCATGGCCAACAGAATGACGGCCACCGCCGTGGCAACGACCGGTGGAACGCGTTTCATGTTTGTCGCCATTTCCATATCGTCGGGGAGCATACTCGCCGCGCGCTCGCTCGTCCAGCCCGCGTTAGCCCCCTGCCCCGCGGGTCATTCCTGCCCTTGATTCAAACACCTCAACCACCCGCGAGGAACTGTATCAGTGAATATGGACTTCGCTTCCCCCAGGAAAATCGTAAGGAAGGCGAGTCCTCTTCAACGCAGCGCCGGGAAGTCGCCAAATCTCTTCATCAAATGCTGAACATCGATTCGTCTTTTGGAATCCTCGGCGCCACTTTGTTAGAGTTCACCGTTTGGGTTTTCGAACACGGTCACCAGTTCCGTTAGAATCCCATCCAAGGCCACCTCCAGACGCCGCCATTCGGGGATCAGCGGTGAACCGAGAGGATGCTGGTGAAACTCCTGAAACGCCTGCTCCAAGATGCTGGCGAAGGACTCGATGGTCCGCAGTTCCGCATGCGAATCGAGCCGTTCGATCTTGTTCATTTCGGCGAGGCCCTCGTATATGCGGACATAGGCGCGCGCGTTGACCATGTAGGTGTGTTTGAGAGTAACGAGGAAGTCTTCGCTCAGAACGCACCCACTGGAAGCCAATTGCGTGTAAAACGTGCGAGCGATGTCGGCGACCATTCGTAACAAACCGCCCTGTGGATCGACGCCGACCTGCTGGTGCTTGTGGTCGTAGCGCGGTGCAATCTCCACCTGACAGAGGCGATGCGTCCGCACGATGCGGTACATCTCGGAAAGTATGCCCACCTCGATCCCCCAATCGGAAGGGAAGCGCAGTTCGTTGGCAATGGTGGCGAACGTTGCAAATTCACCCGACAACGGGTAGCGAAAATCCGCCATGTAATCCACGAAATCGCGCTGCCCGAGTATGTCGCGTAGCGCCTTGACGAATGGGAAGTAAAACAACCGCGCCACGCGTCCGTTCAGGCGGTCGGAGTGACGCGCGTAGAATGCCTTCGCAAACTGGTAGCGAAGATGGACGACCGGATACAGCAGCCGCACCATCATCGCGCGATCATACGTGACAATATCAGCGTCATGAAATGCCAGGACTGAAACCTCCGCCTTTCCCAGCGCATAGCCCAGCGCCATCCACACCGCCCTCCCCTTGCCACGCCCGCCGATCTGGGTCACCGAATTGACATTCTCGACAATCCTTTGTACCGCTGGTGCGTCATTCCACAACAACCTCGCCCGATCCTGCAACGGGCGGACAATGTCATACGCCTTCCGATATTCCTCTGCGCTGGCGCGATCCAGGCTGATATACACCCTTCGCAGGAACGGCATGTTGGCCAATTCCGTGACAATTTGCTGCATGGCCGGTGAGGCAAGGTCGTCATACAGTGCGGGAATAATCACACCGATTGGCGTGCGAACGGACGCTTTCAAGATCCGCTGTTCCATTCCTTCGAGGTTTTCCGATTCCAACCGCGTAAAGGTCGGCACAACATTTTGACGAAAATCGGCCATGACTACTTCCTCCAAGTTGGTGTTTACCGGGTACCCAGGTGCACTTGCTACCTCCAGTTTTCATTCAACTGTTGAATTGCAAACACTGTCGCGCACGGAACTCCTAGTGCTTTTAACAATCTGGTGTTCATGGGTGCTTGCTCCCTGCCAGCCCGACGCGCCATCGTCCAGCTTGTGTTCCGCCACCATATCGTTCACTCGTAACCTTGACTCAAACGCAGTAGTTGCGCAAGAGTAACAGCCGATGAATATCGGCTTCGTTTCCGCACGGCTGGCTGGCACCGACGGTGTGACCCTCGAGACCATCAAATGGGCACGCGTTTGCCGCGATTTGGGTCACAACGCGTTTTTCTGTGCCGGCCAGCTCGATCCCGAAATTCAACCAGGCACCATCGTGCCCGAGGCCCACTTTGCCCATCCCGAGATCGTCGCCCTTCAGCAGAAGTGTTTTGGGACCCATACGCGCACACCGGTGACAACCGACCAACTCCATGACCTGCGGCGGCGCCTGAAGGCCGGCATCGCCGAGTTCGTGAAGAGGTTTTCCCTCGATATGCTGGTTCCGCAAAACGCCGTCTCGATCCCCATGAATCTGCCGCTTGGCATGGCACTGACCGAGTTCATCGCCGAGACGGGCATCCACGCCATCGCCCATCACCACGATTTTTACTGGGAACGGCAGCGGTTTATAATCAACGCCGTGCAGGACATCCTCGACGCCTCATTTCCGCCGAGCCTGCCGAGTATCAAACACGTGGTCATCAACACGCCGGCGCTTCGCGAACTGGCTCAGCGCAAGGGCATCGCCGCGTCGCTCATCCCGAACGTGTTTGATTTCGACACCGAACCACCCGCCGTGGACGAGTACGCCCGCGACTTGCGCGAGCAGATCGGCCTCTCGCCTGACGACATCCTCATTCTCCAACCCACCCGGCTGGTTTCGCGCAAGGGCGTCGAGCACGCCATCGAGTTGGTGCGGCGGCTCAAAGAGCCGCGGGCCAAGCTCGTCGTGTCGCACAGCGCGGGCGATGAAGGGGTTGATTACTATCACTGGTTGCGGGACCTCGCCCATGTGGAAGGCGTGGACATCCGGTTTGTCGCCAATCGATTCAGCGAGACGCGCAAGTTCGATGATAAAGGCCAGAAGATTTTCTCGCTCTGGGACATCTATCCGCATGCTGACCTGATCACGTATCCGAGCCTCTACGAAGGATTCGGCAACGCCTTCCTCGAAGCGATCTATTTCCGCAAACCCATCCTCGTCAACCGCTACTCGGTCTACATGCTCGATATCGAGCCGCTCGGGTTCGAGACGGTCACCATGGATGGATACATTTCCGACGACGTGGTCGAGAAGGTCCGCCACGTGCTCAACGATCCCGAACTGCGCAAGCACATGGCGGATCGCAATTTCGCCATCGCCAAACAACATTTCTCCCTCGCCGTCCTCCGCCGACATCTCCACAACCTCATCGAATCCGCCCAACACACGCCCCCGGGGGAGTTCGAGTAGCCGGTTTTCACGCATGAACCTCGCGTCTTATGGTGGACACGAGTGGTTTATTTGCAAACAAGCGCCAATAATTCCCGATGTCGTCGGGCGTAGGCGCGGAGGGAATACTTCTTCAACACGACCTGCTGATTGTGTTCGATGAGTGCTCGCGAAGGCCGGGTGAGAAATGCTTCCACGCGTCTCACGGCTTTGTCGTCAAATTCGGCGTACAAATGATCCAGCTTCATCCCCGCCGCGACAAAATCCTGTGTGACCTCGGGAATGTCGCGGCCAATCACCGGCTTCCCGCACAGCCAGCCCTCGACAAAGGTGTACCCGAATCCCTCCACTTTTGATGTCGTCAGGATCGCGTGCGCCAGATGAAAGAGTGGCAACGGGCTTTCCAGTTCGACGCCGAAACCGATCACCACGGGCAATTGTTCCCTGCGAATCCGTTTCTTCAACCGCTCGCTATACGCCCGGTCGGTGGCGGACGACGCGTCGAGTGAGATCACTAGTTGATATTTCCGGAGGTGTTTGACCAGCTCGACCGCTTCCTCGTTGTTCTTGCGACCCATGACCTTCATGGGCGAGAGGAGAATTTTCTTTTCCGGATCAAAGGGGAAATGATGGGCGCGTGCGAATGCCGCGAGCTTCTTTTTCACCTCCGGCAACTCGGCGCGCCGCGGCGGAGGCCGGGTGAAGAACTCGTCGTCCACAGGGTTCGGGAGAACGTGAATTTTCTGTGACGGAACGCCGCGTGATGCAAGTTTTGCCGCATCGTGTGTGGTCAACGTCGCCCACACCACGTTTGGCGCATCAAAGTAACACATCGCCCTCCAGAAACTGTCGTCAAGTGTGCCGGTGCAATATCTCAGCGCGCGCAATTGCCCGGGCCGGTTGTCTTCGGGAAAGTCGTGGACCTGATGGATGATTTTGATGCGGCTCCGACGAGCCAGCAGTTTGACCGCGTACGTCAACCGCGGGTGTTTGCCGAGTCCGATGTTGTGCGTGTGCAAGACCTCCACGCCCCGCAACCGCTTGTGAAGTTGGTCGGCCAACAGGTTCGCCCCGGCAAGAAACTCGGCCTGGCTTCGCGCGGGACGCTCGTCGTAACCGAAATCCGCCAGCGCGGTCACGTCGAATTGGCCCGCCAGGGCGCGTTGTGCATTGCGGATGACGGTCGTGACGCCGCCCGGGCGCAGGTGATAATGCAGGACTGCGAGTCTCACACCCACTCCAGCAACTGACCGAGGTTGTGGATCACCAGATCGGGCTTGGTGGCAGACTCAGGGACGGCTTCCGGCGCGAACAGGACCGTGCGGAACCCCATATGTTGCGCCGGCGCCACGTCGTTGGCCAGCGAATTGCCGACGAACACGCAGTCGTCGGGCATGATGTTGTCCTTCGTCAGAACCTCGACCGCGCGGTGGAAAGCCGTGGGATCAGGTTTCGCCACGCCGAGTTCGAACGAGAAGAACACCAGCCGCGTATCGAACAGGGATTCATACGTGCGAATCGCCCCGTGGCTCTCTTCGTCCAACAGGTCCGACAATTCGATGGGCGTGTAGAATTGCCCGTTGGAGATGATCCCGTGCCGCACGCCGCGCTTCTGGAGCGTCGTCAACACGTCGAACGCGCGGAATTGAAGCTCCTTCGGGTTGGCCTGGCGCTCGAAGAACAGCGCCACCTCGCGGGCAAAACTCAGCGTGGGCGGTTCGTCCGACTGGAATTTCTCAAGGATCTTGAACCAGATTTCGTCCACGCGCACTTCGGGATGAGCGATGCCTTCCCCAACCCGCATCTCGCGCCCGGCCTGGATCTCGCGCAGGAACAATTCCTGTAACTCGGCGGGTGGCGCGCGGAGGCTGAAATTCCTTGCCGTCCGGTCGAACGCCATGCGCAATTCGGTCTCGCGTTTGAGCAGTGCGTCCAGATCACCCCGACGCGCAATGACCAGCGTGTTGTACACGTCCCAGAAGATGACTTTCGTATCGCCCATGCGCCGGGAAGTCTACAATCGAGCCACGCGGACACGAAGCACTTTGTGCGACCCGGACCGATTTCATGAATGCCCCGGAAAGTCTATCCCACGAAAATCGCGTCGTCCGTCCAGTCGCCGCGCAACACGCCTTTGTCCATGTTCACCAGCGGCACGTAGTTGTGGAAGACGCGGATGGGGCTGAGCAGGCGCAGGGTGGAAATCTCCTCGATCGAGTCGGGACCGTGGTTCTTGCGGAGCGAGGGCACGATCTTGCCCTGGACATTCTCGATGATGTCGGCGTCGTTCTTGCCTTCGATGATCATGACCAGCGCAACGCGCCCGTCCATTTCGGCGATGTGCGATTCGTAGATGAGGTCGGTGAAGACCGAACGCACGTTTGGCTCGCTCTTGATCTCATCGACGATTTGTTTGGTGGTGATGCCAATGCGGAACTTGATGATGTACAGGTGTCGCGAGCCAAAGGTCCCCGTGCCCGTTTCCTGCATGTCGATGGCCGCGAAGTAGTTGAGCAACCCTTCGTCTTCGAGCCGCTTGCGTTTGCGGCGCACAGTCGGGGTCGGAACGCCGGTGACTTTGCTGATGTAATTATCACTCTGACGCGGGTCGCGGATGAGTGATTTTAGGATGGCGCGCTCCTGATCGTCAAATGTGTGCATAACGGTGCCCTCGTCGGCGGTTCAAGGAAGCCAAAGATTTCGCTTGTTTTCGTTCATATTTTTGCTACTTTCTGATTAGAATTCAACATAAAAGTGCTGTTTGTGAATAATTCGGTGCTGTCAGAGCGGCGAGAAAATCCCAAACGTTGCGCCGAAATTCATCGCGTGTGAGGTGTAACTATCGCCCATCGTCCCGTCGCGGGAATGAACGGGCGGGATTGATCTTGTCGCCGAGAGCGCCGAGTACGGAGGTTGTGTCATGAAAATCGTTAAGCAACTCGCCTTGTTTCTGGAGAACAGACCGGGCACGTTGTCGAAGGTTTGCGAAGCGCTGGCGACGGCGAAAATCAACATCTACGCGATCTCGGTTTCGGACGCAGTAGATCACGCGGTCGTGCGCATGGTACTTGATAATTCCCACGAGGCTCTGCATCTGCTGGGCGAGCGCGGCGTCTTGGTGATCGAGCGGGACGTGTTGATGCTGGAGGGGCGCAACAAGCCCGGCGAACTGGCGGAGATCGCCGCCAAACTGGCCAGGAACAAGGTGAATATCGAATACGCCTACAGCGCCACACCGACGAATGCCCTGACGGGAGCAATGGTCCTGCGGGTAGACAACCCGAAAAAGGCGGCACGGATTCTTAAGGGGCACTGATGAGAGAGCGGTCCGTAAGTATTTACCGTCAAGATGGACAATGACGTTGAAAGACGGAAGCAAACTTGCCATATAATCGGGACCAAGGGCGAGTTGGACGAAACTACGCAATGAGCAACAGGCGCACACTCACACCGTATGGTTGGCCGGAGAAACAGGGTCTGTACGACCCGCAGTTCGAACATGACTCCTGCGGCGTCGGCTTCGTCGTCAACATCAAGGGCCGCAAATCACACGAGATCGTCCGCCAGGCGCTCACAGTCCTCGTCAATCTGAGCCACCGCGGGGCGTGCGGCTGCGAGGCGAATACGGGTGACGGCGCCGGGATTTTGATGCAGGTCCCGCACGAGTTTTTCAAGAAGGTGTGCGCCAAGGAAAAAATCGCATTGCCCTCCTACGGCGAGTATGGCGTCGGCATGGTCTACCTGCCTCCGGATGCATCGGAACGGTACAAGTGCGAGAAGCTCTTTGAAGAAATTATCGAAAACGAAGGGCATCGGCTGCTCGGTTGGCGCACCGTCCCCACTTTCAACACCTCGCTCGGCGAGACAGCCCGCGCATCGGAACCAATTGTTCGCCAGGTGTTTATCGCGCGAGAGGCGAAGATCAAAGACGATATGGCGTTTGAGCGCAAGCTGTACGTGGTCCGCAAGCTGGCAGAACGGGGTATCCGCTACGCCGGCATCAAAGGCGGCAACCGGTTCTACATTTCCAGCCTCTCCTACAAGACGGTCATCTACAAGGGAATGCTCATACCGGAGCAGGTCGACCCGTTTTTTCCCGACCTGGCTGATCCCGCGGTCGAATCTGCGCTGGCGCTGGTGCACTCGCGCTTTAGCACCAACACGTTCCCGAGTTGGGAGCGCGCGCACCCGTATCGCTACGTCGCGCACAACGGTGAGATCAACACGTTGCGTGGCAACATTAACTGGATGCACGCGCGCGAATCGCTGTTGAAGTCCGATTTATTTGGCGACGACATCAAGAAGCTGCTGCCCATAATCAACGAAGACGGCAGCGACTCGGCCATGTTCGACAATTGCCTCGAGTTCCTCGTCCTGGGAGGCCGCTCGCTCCCGCACGCGATGATGATGATGATTCCCGAGCCCTGGTCGGGACACGAGAGCATGAGCGAGGAGAAAAAGGCGTTCTACGAGTATCACGGGTGCCTGATCGAGCCCTGGGACGGCCCCGCCTCGATTGCGTTCACCGACGGCTTGAAAATCGGTGCGGTGCTCGACCGCAACGGGCTGCGTCCCTCTCGCTACTATGTGACGAAGGATGACCGGGTCATCATGGCCTCGGAAGTCGGTGTGCTCGATGTTCCACCGGCGCGCGTCCTGCAGAAGGGTCGCCTGCAACCAGGCCGGATGTTCCTGGTGGATACCGAACTGGGCCGGATCGTTGCGGATGAAGAGATCAAACAGAAGATCTCGACCGAGCGGCCATATCGCCTGTGGTTGAAACAGAGTCTGGTGTACCTGGAAGACCTGCCTGACCCGTCACATGTGCACCAACCCGACCATGCCACGGTACTGCTTCGGCAGCAGGCATTTGGGTACACGTTTGAGGACCTGCGCATCCTGCTGGCCCCCATGGCACGGGACGCCGTGCAACCGCTCGGTTCCATGGGCACGGATACGCCGCTGGCTGTCCTGTCGAACAAATCGCAATTGCTCTACAACTATTTCAAGCAGTTGTTCGCGCAGGTCACCAACCCGCCGATTGATTGCATCCGCGAAGAAATCATCACGTCGACCTACACGACCATCGGCCCCGAGAGGAATCTGCTGGATCCGCAACCGGAAAGCTGCCGCCAGATTCGACTGAAGGGTCCCGTCCTTAGTAACGAGGAATTCGAGCGGCTGCGGCACATCGACCAACCCGGCTTCAAGTCGATCACCTTGCCGATCCTTTTCAACGTGAACAAGCGTGGTCAGGGGCTTGAAAAGGCACTCGACAAACTGTTCGCCCAAGCGAGCAAAGCCATCCGCGAAGGCCATAACATTCTCATTCTGTCCGATCGCGGCATCGACCACGACCACGCGGCGATTCCCGCCCTGCTGGCTGTGGCGGGCATGCACCACCATCTGATCCGGGAAGGCACGCGCACGCGGGTCGGGTTGGTGCTCGAATCGGGTGAGCCGCGCGAGGTCCATCATTTTGCGTTGTTGATCGGCTACGGCGCGGGCGCGATCAATCCCTATCTGGCGTTCGAGACACTCGACGACATGATTCGCCAGGGCATTCTCAAGGACATCGACCACAAGAAGGCGGTCAAGAACTACCTGAAGGCCGTCACCAAGAGCGTCGTCAAAACCATGGCCAAGATGGGGATCTCGACCATCCAGAGCTATTGCGGGGCGCAGATTTTTGAAGCCATCGGCCTCAACCACTCGGTCATCGACAGGTATTTCACCGGGACCGCGTCCCAAATTGAAGGCGTGGGCATCGACGTCATCGCCGAAGAAATCCGCTTGCGGCACCGGCACGCGTTCCCGCCCCGGGCTGTCAACGGCGCCACGCTGGATCCCGGCGGGCAATATCAGTGGCGGCACGACGGCGAATATCACCTGTTCAACCCGGAAACGATCCACAAGCTGCAGATCTCGACGCGCGCCAACAACTACAAGGTTTTCAAGGAATACACGGCGCTGGTCAACAACCAGTCGAAGGCGCTGTGCACATTGCGCGGTTTGTTCGAATTCAAGCCTGCGCCGCAACCGATTCCGATCGAGGAGGTCGAGTCGGTCGAAAGCATCGTCAAGCGGTTCAAGACCGGGGCGATGAGCTACGGCTCGATCAGCCAGGAAGCGCATGAAGCGCTGGCGATTGCCATGAACCGCATCGGCGGCAAGAGCAACACGGGCGAAGGCGGCGAAGATCCGGAACGCTACCAACCGATGCCGAACGGTGACAGCAAGAACTCCGCAATCAAACAGGTCGCGAGCGGACGGTTCGGCGTGACGAGCCAGTACCTGACCCAGGCGAAAGAACTGCAGATCAAGATGGCGCAGGGCGCGAAACCCGGCGAAGGCGGCGAACTGCCCGGCGCCAAGGTGTATCCGTGGATCGCGAAGGTGCGCTACTCCACACCCGGTGTTGGCCTGATTTCCCCACCGCCGCATCACGACATTTACTCGATCGAGGACCTGGCGGAACTCATCCACGATCTCAAGAACGGGAACCTGCATGCCCGCATCAGCGTGAAACTCGTCAGCGAGATCGGCGTCGGCACGGTCGCCGCAGGCGTGGCCAAGGCGCACGCGGACGTGGTGCTTATCAGCGGCCACGATGGCGGAACGGGGGCGTCGCCTCTCTCCAGCATCAAACACGCGGGCACACCGTGGGAACTCGGTCTGGCCGAAACGCAACAAACGCTGGTGCTCAACAATCTCCGGAGCCGCATTTATGTCGAGGCCGACGGCCAACTCAAGACCGGTCGCGACGTGGTGGTGGCCGCGTTACTGGGCGCCGAGGAATTCGGTTTCGCCACCGCGCCACTGGTCACGCTCGGCTGCATCATGATGCGGGTGTGCCATCTCAATACCTGCCCCGTCGGCGTGGCGACGCAGGACCCGCAATTGCGGGCGAAATTCAGCGGTGACCCCCAATTCGTCGTCAATTTCATGCGGTTTGTCGCCCAGGAAGTGCGCGAGTGGATGGCGCAATTGGGCTTCCGCACGATCGAGGAAATGGTCGGGCACGTGGACCGTCTGGACGTCAAGAAGGCGGTCGATCACTACAAGGCTCGCGGGCTGGATTTCTCCAAGGTGTTCCATCAACCGGCCGTCGCGGCGGACGTGGGGCGTCATCGGATGATCGCCCAGGATCACGGGTTGGAGGAATCGCTGGACAAACAGTTGCTCTTGAAAGTGTGTGAGCCGGCCCTGACCAGCCGCCAGAAGGTGCACGCCACACTGCCCATCAACAACACGAACCGCGTGGTCGGCACGATCACCGGCAGCGAGCTGACGCGCCGCTTCGGGCCTGAAGGTCTCCCCGAGGACACGATCAAACTGCATTTCAAGGGCAGCGCGGGACAGAGTTTCGGCGCGTTCATCCCCAGAGGGATGACCCTCACACTTCAGGGGGACGCGAACGATTACGTGGGCAAGGGGCTCAGCGGCGGGAAAATCATCGTCTATCCGCCGATGGGGTCAACATTTGTTCCCGAGGAAAACATCATCATCGGCAACGTCGCGTTTTACGGCGCCACCGCCGGCGAGGCCTACATCGGCGGGATGGCCGGCGAGCGGTTCTGCGTCCGCAACAGCGGCGTGCGCGCGGTCGTGGAGGCGGTGGGTGACCATGGTTGCGAGTATATGACCGGCGGGCGCGTGGTGGTGCTCGGCTCGACGGGCCGCAATTTCGCGGCGGGGATGAGCGGTGGCGTGGCCTACGTGCTCGATGTCGCCGGCGATTTTCCCAAGCGGTGCAATCTGGCGATGGTCGGACTGGAAACACTGGTGGACCCCGAGGAGGTCCAGGAAGTCCGGGCGATGATTCAGCGTCACGTGGAATACACGAACAGCGAGCGCGGACGCAACATCCTGAAGCTCTGGGAGGAGATGGCGCCCCAGTTCGTCAAGGTGATGCCGAAAGATTACAAGCGCGTCATCGAGGCGACGCAGCGGGTGAAAGCCGCCGGGTTGAGCGGCGACGAAGCGGTCATGGCCGCCTTCGAACAGAACGCCCACGATCTCGCACGGGTGGGGGGAAATTGACGCGGTCGAACCGATGAAACCGTTGGGACTGTCAGTGGCTGTCGCCACACCGTGTCGACGGTTTTTGACCCTTGTAACATTTTTTGACATCCGTTAAAGAGCAAGCATGGGAAAGCCAACAGGATTCCTGGAAATCAAACGCGAGTTGCCTGCGGACCGGCCGGCGGCGGAACGCACTCACGACTGGAAGGAGTTTCACCGGCACATGCCGGTGGAGAAACTCCAGCAGCAGGGTGCGCGCTGCATGGATTGCGGCATCCCGTTCTGCCACACGGGGACGCTGCTCAGCGGCATGGCGTCGGGTTGTCCCATCAACAACCTGATCCCCGAGTGGAATGATCTGGTCTACCGCGGGCTGTGGAAGGAAGCCCTCGGGCGACTGCACAAGACGAATAATTTCCCCGAGTTTACGGGCCGGGTCTGCCCGGCCCCGTGCGAAGGTTCCTGCGTGCTGGGCATCAACGAGCCACCCGTCACCATCAAGAACATCGAGGTCGCGATCATCGACCGCGGGTGGGACGAAGGCTGGGTGACGGCCGAGCCGCCGAAGGCGCGGACCGGCAAGAAGGTGGCGGTGATCGGTTCCGGCCCCGCCGGCCTGTGCGCGGCGGCCCAACTGAACCGGGCGGGCCACACGGTGACGGTATTCGAGCGGGCCGACCGCATCGGCGGGTTGCTGATGTACGGCATCCCCAATATGAAGCTCGACAAGAGCATCGTCCAGCGACGGATCGACCTGATGGCGCAGGAGGGCGTGATCTTTGTCACCCATACGGACGTCGGCAAGGATTATCCCGCGAACAAGCTCCTGGAGGAATTTGACGCGACCGTGCTATGCGCCGGCGCGACCAAGCCGCGCGATCTTCCCATCAAAGGCCGCCCACTTCGCGGCGTGCACTTTGCGATGGAGTTCCTGACGGCGAACACGAGGAGTTTGTTGGACGGACAGCGCAACGGCGACTTCATTTCCGCCGAGGGCAAGGACGTGATGGTCATCGGCGGCGGTGACACGGGGACGGATTGCGTGGGCACGGCGATGCGGCACGGCTGCCAGAGCCTGATCCAACTCGAGATTCTGCCCAAGCCTCCGCTCCAGCGGGCGGCCAACAATCCGTGGCCCGAGTGGCCGAAAGTGTATCGGCTGGATTACGGCCAGGAAGAAGCCGCGGCGGCCTTTGGGGACGATCCGCGCCTGTATTGCATGACCGCGCGGCGATTCATTGGCGACGACCAGGGCCAGCTGAACCAGGTGGAGATCGTCCAGATCGAATGGCAGAAGGATGAGAAAGGCCGGTTCGCGCCGAAGGAGGTTCCGGGCACGGAAAAGATCGTGCCGTGCCAGCTCGTGCTTCTGGCCATGGGGTTCCTCGGCCCGGAAGACCAACTCCTGCAACAACTCGGTGTCGAACGGGATGACCGCTCCAACGTCAAGGCCCGGCACGAGATGTACTCGACCAGCATCCCCGGGGTATTTGCGGCTGGTGACTGTCGCCGGGGCCAAAGCCTCGTGGTGTGGGCGTTCAACGAGGGCCGCGGCGCCGCCCGCGAGTGCGATCGTTACCTGATGGGTCAAACCGATTTGCCATAGCGCCCGGCGAAGGTTGACTGGATCAGTCGGCGCAACCATCCAGCGGGTATTCCACCCGCTCCTTTCCTTAAGATTCCGCCGTGCGACCCAATCATCGAATCGGAAAACAAAAGCGCTGGCGCCTCCCGCCATCGGGAAGCGCCAGCGCTGGTTATTTCGATGCCGTGTTAGGGCAGCAACACACGAACACGGTAGTACCGGTCGTTACTGGCTGGTATGCCCGAGTCCGTCATGCTGGCATTGGTACCCAGACCTGCTCCACCGCTGAGGATGTTGGTCTGGCCCGTGGGCAGGAAGCTATTCGTGTAACTCCCGTTGCCGGTGCCGGTGCTGTATTCCAGTATGTTGGTCCGCGACGCGATCGCCGGCGTGTAGGTGTTGTCACCGCTGGCGCCGAGATAGGTCACTGTGACGTTGGTCTGGCCTGCCACCACCGCCTTGGAGACGCTAATGATGTGCAGGTACGCCGCCGCGTTCACGGGGCTGAAGCCGGCCATGAACTTGTTGGTGTTACTCATGCCGTCACCCGTGTACGAGGCGTTCCCGCCAGTTAACGTGCCGGTCAGGTTGTAGACAGACGACGACTGCCACCACGCGTACGGGTCGTAGACAACGATCGCCGTTGAGTCGGTGCTGGATCCGCCCGCATTAGAGGCAATCAACGTCGCCGTGTAAGTTCCCGGCAGCGCGTATATGTAGCTCGGGCTCTCTGTCGTTGACGTGCCGCCGTCACCGAAAGTCCAAGCCCAGCTCGTCGGCGTGCCGGTCGAGGTATCGGTGAAGTTCACCGTCAATGGCGCGGCCCCGCTAATCGGTGCGGCCGTGAAGCTCGCCGTCGGCGCAGACGCCGCTGGCGCCGGGTTGAGGAAGTTGTAAACAGCCGCGTAGTTCGTGGAAGCGGCGGCCTTGGTTGCAAAGTAGCCCGGCTGCAGGGTGCCGCCACCCGCTGAGCAGGAACTATACTGGCCAAGGCCCGCGCTATCCCAACCCTGCGCGCTTACACCGGCACAAGAACTACAGGTTTGCCCGTAGCTCCATACGGCCGGGGCCGTCGTCGACAGCATGGAGACGAAGTCGCTGGTCCCCGGGTTGACGAACACCCACGCGTTGGAATCAACAAAGTCCGCCACGAAGTACACCTGGTACTGCTGGCCGTAGTTGTATTGGATGGTGCCATGGGGGCCCCCGCCGGTTTCATATGCGTTGAGTTCGGTGGTCCACACATAATGCTGATGATCGCCGACATCCAATATGCCGGCGTCGTCCCACGTGAGGAACACGCTGCCCATTGAGAAGACGTAGTTCGGGTCGGTGGGGCCATTGGTGAAGGTAATCATTACACCGAAAACGGCGTATGTGGGATTGGTGACGCACCCGGTAATATTGGTGGTGGTTCCCACTATATTGGTCACGCATCCGAAGTACGCGTTCGTGAGCGGCCCGGCCGCGATGTACTTGTACGGTTGCTGTGACGTACCAAGAGAATTCACGCAGCCACCCGGCACCACGTACACGTTAGAGGCAATCGTGCTCCCAGGGATGGTGGTGTCGACGATTTGAACCGGGTTGACATCCGTGAGATTCCCCAGCCAGCTGTTCTGACCGACGACATTGCCCGGCGCGAACGTGCTGAAGTCATCGAAGAAGCCGAAGCCGACCTGAAGGATGACTTTGGGCGATACAGAGATCATCGTGCCCGCGGTGGCGTTGGAGAGCACGAGCTGGTCATCATAGCTACCCTCGTCAATGATGCTATTGGCGTTGGTGGTAATTGACACCGTAATGTTCTGGGACGAGAACCCGGGCACGCTGCCGCTCGCGGGGCTGACACTGGCCCACGCGCCGTTCGTCAAGTATGCGCTAAAGCTCAATGCTCCGGGCGTCGCGTTGGATAGTACGTAGACGGCGCTGGACGGGACAAACGGTCCGCCGACCGGACCGACCGTATCAAAGTCGGTTGTGGGCGTGACGTAGAACGCGTCGATAACCATTGTGGCGACGTTTGTAACAGCGACCTTGCTGGCCCCATTGCCGGTACGAAAGATTATTTTACCCGTATACGTCTGTCCGCCAACCAGCTCGCTGGCGTTCGTGCTGTTTGCGCCGTCGACCGTGCTCGGTGTGATGGTGATCGTCGTGCCGGTGCCGGGAGACAGCGTGGTGCTCGAAGGGGTGGCCGTCACCCAGGTATTTGGGCTGAAGCCCGTAAACGACACGGTACAAGTGCTCATTGTCGAGCCGGGATTGAACACCGAGTAATTGAAGCCGCCTGACGGGGCGAATGGACCGGCTTGCGGCCCGCGGAAATACGGACCGTATGGCGGACCGACCGTGATCTGTGCCGCACCGGCGCTGAGCGTGCCCGCGTCGCCTCCCTGCGGGACAGCAGCGATGCCGCGGACATTAATCAGCGCGCCATTCCCGGCAGTGTATGCATTGGCGATGGGCGCGTCGTTGTACACGCCGTTGTTGTACGCATTCACATCCGAGTAGATAAACAGCCAGTTATTGGTTCCTGACGTAATGACCAAATTGACATTCGTCTGGCTGCCGACGATGTTCTTGTATCCCGCCACTGCATAGGCATCCTGCGCCCCGATGTACCCTTCATAGGTCCAAGAGCCGCCTACGTAGCAGTATTTCAGAACGGCGCCACCATGGTAGAGAGGCTCACCGGGAAAGTTGGTTGCGCTGTCAGCCATGTACAGCGTGTCGGGCGCGGCCCCGCCCTGATTGGCATTGGCCAGGTTGAACATCGTGAAACCGAATCCGGAGGCCATACCAATCCAAGTAGCAGGCACAAAATTCGTGGCAATAGAGACAACTGGCAAGCCGCCGCCGAACGGGTTCACCGTGGCACTCGTGTTAGTCGGGTAGGCGAGCTCGGAGGCCTTGTCAATGTAGAGTGTATTGCCGAAGATACCCACCGCCCGCAAGGGGCTCAGTGAGGTGTTCGCGCAGACCTGCGTCGCCATCAGCGATCCCCGCGTCGTATACTTGACGAGGTTTGCGTTTCCCGCCAGCCAGATGTTGGTGCCGTCGGTGCTCGCCGCCGAGCGGATGTCGTCGTCATTTTCGCTGACGTTTGTGATTGTCGTTGAGGTGTAGATGTGGCCGTAGCCGTCCACCAACCCCACCACCCGGGGAATATCCTCTTCCGTAACCGCGTTTGTGGTAGATGTGGAATCGAAGCTGTTGGTGTCGGCTGCCTTGAGGGCGGCGAGGGCGCTGTTGGTAAGTTGTCCAATTGTTCCACCAAACCCGGTCAACACAAGGAATCGTCCGTCCTGGGAGAGGGTCATCAGGCCTTCGGCAGTTCCTGGGGGAGCGCAAATCAGCGGGGCCTGGTTACCGACCCAAGCGGTCGGCATCTGAATCGATTGGACCGGGCTAACAGGGGAATTAAAAATGCTCCCAGAAAGGGCCGCTATACTAGACGTCGTGTACTCATCCAAGAAGACAGTCTGGCCCCAGTTTGTCAAGGGTTGCGTCCCATCGCCGAAGCGAAGAACGACCACGTTGCCCGGCGTAAAGGCATTCGCAAACACGCTTGTTCCCAACCCCAGTGCCGTCAGCACCGCCATCAAACCCAATAGTTTTTTCATTTGCTGTACCCTCATCCTTTCCCTTCGCTATTCCAGTTGTTTCACCTGTTAAATCTCAACTCCCGAACGTTCCCGCAAATTATCGTCTCGTTCCTCTGTTACGTCTGACCGTTTGATGCGTTAAGTTTCTGCAACTACTGTGCCACGCCAACGGATTACCCGCCGGTGAGGGTGTTGTTCGAATTGGGGAATGGCCACCAGTGATACGGCACCCCGGGGCTCCAGTCGCCGCTCTGGGGATCACTCGAACTCCACGTGATTTTGCCCAAGGTACCCGGGCAGGTCATCCCGGGGGCGACCAGGTTTCTACAGTAATTGCCAAAGGTGACCCATTCCACGTGTCCATCCGCCATGACAAAGTTCGAGCCACCAGAGTGTCTGGTCACAACGTCATACCCGCCACTCGTTTCTGGGTAGTTGTCTTCTGGCTCCTCACAAAAGATGATCGTGTTGGCCGGACTATCATACTGGTTGCGTTTGAATCGATCGGCCGTACTTTGTTGCGCATGCGTGGTCACAGCCAGCGCATAATAGAAAACGGCGTTGTTTAGGTCGACACTCGGGGTCTTATTGGTTGCGCTGGGGCAAACCCATACGCTGCCATTTCGCGGGGTTGGAAACTTGCTCTCCAGATACAAATTTGTAAGCGGCTGCTGGCCAATGTACGGAGCAAGGACGTTGAACCAGGCGTCCTGGTTCCCCGACGCGACAACCGGACTATTGCCATCCCCGTCGTAAGGAAAATAATCGTTCCAGTCGTCCTGATACATGCCGAGCGCCAAGGACCACTGGTGCATGTTGCTGATACACCTGGCGGCGTTGGCCTTTTCCCTGGCTTTGTTCAGGGCCGGCAACAACATCGCTGCCAGAATCCCGATAATGGCAATGACCACAAGCAACTCGATGAGCGTAAAGGCGCGTGCCTTTCTCAGCAACAAACCGATAATCATCTTTCGCATTTCAATTCTCCTATCGCGCCGTTTGGCGGCCCTCGCTTTGGCCCTAGGCGGTCGTTGTTTAGTGCGACCCCATTTACTACATAAATGCCCTCTCCTAGTCAACTATTATTGATCATCTCCGCCCGGGATGCAAGAACAAAATTAGACGCAATTCGGTAACGAATACGCAACGGATTGTCATACTCTTTGGTGGAGACGCAGATTTCATCTTGTATCCAACTTCCTTGGCAGTAATTTGCTGGGCGGGCGGGCCGGCGCCATTTGGTCATCGACAAAGAAATCCCCCGACTCATTGGTCACACACATTCAAAGTTGTTGATGTGCATATATTTGCGAACCAAGACTATTTCCCGTCTTGCAATCGTGACAGCCCGTTTTGAGCATCGACCATGCCGGGATTGAATTTCAGCGCCAGCTTGTATTGCTCAATGGCGCTCTTAATCTTGTCTGTTTGCTCCAGCGCAACCCCCAGTTGGTAGTGTGTCTGGGCATCGCCAGGGTGGACCTGCAATTCCCGCTCGAAATGCTCCATGGCTTCCTGTCTCCTGCCCTCCATCCACAGGACGATCCCGAGATTGCAGTTGGCTCCGGGAACGTCCGGATTGACCCGCAACGCTTGCTCCCAATGTTCCACCGCTTCCGGTATCTGACCCTGCTGGGCAAGCGCCAGCCCCAGCCGGTTCTGCGCGTCGGCGAGATCCGGGTTGACCCGCACCGCCTGCTCCCAGTGCTCCACCGCTTCCGGTATCTGACCCAGTTGGGCAAGCGCCACCCCCAACTTGTAGTGCACGTCGGCGTAATCCGGGTTGATCCGCAACGCCTGCTCCCAGTGCTCGACCGCCTCCGTCATCTGACCCTGCCGGGCAAGCGCCAGCCCCAGTCTGTAGTGCACGGCGGCAAAATCCGGGTTGGTCCGTAGCGCCCGCTCATAATGCCCGATGGCATCGTCCACCTTGCCCATGGACATGAGTACATTCCCAAGATTGTAATGTCCCTCAGCGCAATCGGGCTTGATCCGTAGCGTCTGTCCCTCCTCCTCTTCCAGAGCTTCCGTTATCCGGCCCGATTCGAGGAACACCCCCGCCAGATTGTTGTGCGCCATCCAACTCGCAGGGTTCTTCGCGACGGTATCTCGCCAGAGTGTTTCCTCACTGCGGTAAATGTGTGCCTGTCGCCAGGTGAGTGCTCCCAGCGCAAACAGCAACGGGATTGAGAGGGCGCATCGCAGAGGCGTACCCAGTTGCCAGGTGTCGGCACGACTCGATACCGCCGCCGCGAACAGCGCAATCAGGCCAATGCTGGCTACGTACTGGTAGTGGTCGGCGACGAATGTGTAGCGGAACGTGTAGAGTGGAATAAACCCCAACAGTGGCGAGAGGGCCGCCACAAAGAAAACGACCGCCGCAACAGGCGCCCGGCCCAATGCCCGCCGCCGCCACCACAGGACCAGCGCGACGGCGACGCACCCGATCAGCCAGGTGTACTGGAGTGGGTCGTGGCGGTTGATTTCCCAACGCGGATAACTGAACGTCAGCTTCGCTGGCCACGCCAACTTCGCTGCATAAAACCACAAGGCGTGCGTGGCGATGAGCCCCCGCTCCAGGCCGTCGAACGAGTAATCCAGTACTTTTTCGTAATTGCCCAAGTGAACTTCCCACCACACCGACAACAAGCCCATCGCGATGCCCAGCGCCATAAACGGCGCCACCTGCACCAGCCGGCGCCGGCCGATCGGTTCCGTTCGCAACCAGAGCACGAGCAGCAGCGCCGCGGGCAGCGTGCAAGCCGTCGTCTTGCTGACTAGCGCCAGTGCCTGTAACACGAGCGCCAACGCATAGTATCGCCATGGACTCCCGGTCTCTCGGGCGGTGAACTTCATCCACGCCAACAACGCCAGCAGATAGAACAACGTCGACTGCGTATTCTTTAGCTCGGTAATCCACGCGACCGACTCGACGTTGACGGGATGAATGGCCCAGATGGCCGCGGCCAACCACGAGCCGGGCAGCGCGAGCTTTCTCAGCACCACCCAGACCAGCAACGCATTCAGACCATGCAACACGATATTGACGAGGTGGTAGCCCATCGGATTCAAGCCCCACAACGCGTGCTCGAATCGCAACGTCGTGTACACCAGCGGGAAATACTGCGATTGATGGTGCGCCGAAAACCAGATGCGCTCCAGCCCATCCGGTGCGGTCAGCAACCGATTCTGAGTAACATAGGCATCGTCATCCCAAATGTAACCGCAGTGCCACACCGGTAGGTACGCAAGAACCGTGAGAGCCAACAGCACGATGGCCAGAACCCAGGGCTTGTCGGCGATGCCTGTGGCCTTCGAGATGCCAGCATCCGTGGTTGCGATCGGCAAACTCTCACCCGCGGCCTCTTGTCTTGTCTCGGGAGTCGTCATCGTTCGGTCTTCTTTGACCAAGTGTAAGTTCCATCCCTCTGTCTGACAAGTGCGCGAAACAACTCCCATCGCTCACCGCCCGATCGCAACGACGACCGCCAGATGCGCGCTTCCTTTCTTCTTTGGAAGCCCCGTGGTTTTTGATTCGTTGCCCGGTTTACTTTCGGGTCACAAATTCATGAATCGGCACGCCATCGACCCACAGGTTCTCGATTACCCCAGCCCCATCCCGAATCCGCACCGTGATGTACGCATCCCGTCCCGAAGCACGAGAATGCTCCCGGTAGGCTTTCTCCGCCGCGGGCGCAAGGTTCTCTTCCATGTAGAAGCGATCGAGTGGCACAAGCAACCAAGCCGTCGGCCCTGCGATTTGGTTGACTCGCACGGTCAGGTACGGCCAGCCGTCGGGCCTGGTCGCGCGGAGCTCGCCCAACCTCGAGAAGCCGGTCGCATCCGTCTCGATCAACGCGAACACTTCCTGCCCGATCTTCCACTGCGCCCCCGCAGGGATCGGCAACGGCTTCTGTTCGATCTGCAGCCGGACGTAACGTCCGCGAAACGCGTCGTAGGGGTCGACCGGCGCCGTGCGGAACTTGAACACTTTGCCCGTCAGCAACGTTCGTTCGTGACTGACAATCATCCATGCCGGCACGGTCAGTTGCGCGACGGCGGCCAATGCGAAACAGCCAAACAAGAGTTTCGACGTCTTCATGCTACGGCGCCTTTCCGCCGGATCAGCACCACGTTCGCCGCGAGAAAGCCGATGCCCACCCCGATGAACGCCAGCCCGCGCACAACAAATCCCAGGTCGCTGTCAAAAAACCGCGTGATAATCAGCGCCGCGAGCATCAACATGCCGCCGTTGACCACTCCCAGCCGGTCCTCGCGCAGCCCGCGCCAAAGGGTCCCCACCCCCAACACAAACACGAACACGTCGAACAGAACCGTCGCGAGTAGCAGGTCGCCTCCTCGTCCCACCGCGGTGAGATAACCGATGGCGGCAACGACCGGCATTGCCCCGAACATCGAACCGGCGAGCCGCCGTCGAACCAGTGACTCGACCCATAGCAAACCGGCGAGGATAAACCACACCGCCGCCACCGCCAGTTCGCCGGCTGGTTGACCGCCTTTCCATGACATCACCGTCTGGCGCCACGGCCATTGGCAGGTCAACAATAGCGCCAACCCAAACACGCCGAGTGCGCTGATGGTCTGGAGCGGACGCTGCCACCAACTGGCTGCCTCATCGAACCAGCGCTCGCCGGCGAGGTACATCGTGGCAAACACTCCCCCGTAGATCAGGATCCACCAATTGGAGATTACGTCCGCTGCGCAGAATCCGGTGCCCACACACGCGCAGAGCGCCAGCGCCCAGCAAATTACTATCGCCCGCGGGTGCGTTCGGCTCACTCGCACCAACCGCAACAGATGCGGCAGCACCAGTCCCGCCAGCAGCCAATACCAGAGCGGTTGGCCGCCGTTGAATCGCGCGTCGCCCGACCACACCGTAATCCCAACTAGGTACAACACCGCCGGCATGCTGGCATCGAGCAGATAGATCACGGGCAATACCAGCAGTGTCCACGTCAGCATGAAACTGCCGAAGTCGCCGGAAATATTGTAGGTCTGCGCGATCAACGAGATAGTCGCGCCAATGGCCAGTGTCACCGCCGTCCCGGCCCCTTCGCGCCACGCCGTGCGGTTACGGCGTTTCCACAGTACCCACGCCGCCATCGCCTGCGCGCACACCAGCGGCGTGAACGAAATCGCGGTCCGCAGCGCCCGTGAGAGTTGGTCCCAATTATGCGCCAGGAGCAGGATGATTCCGCTTCCCACCAGCGCCGCGCCGAGGATGCTGAACATCACCACCGCCCGACTCCGCCCGCGCGCGCCGCCCTCCCTTCCATTATAATAGTGTCGCACCCGCTCGGCCGCATCCGTCGTCAGTACTCCTTCGCTCACCAACGTCGGCAACTCTTCCTGCAACCACTGAATGTGTCGTTGGCTCATGAGCGAACCTCCATTCCGTTCTTCGGTTCCGATGGTAACGCTGTCGTGTTCATAGACGCAATCTGCTTGCTCCGGCCATCTGCAATGCCGACAGGACGTAGTTGTCCCGCCCGGCCGCCCCCGCCGGGTTCCGCCCGATAATCCGCTCGCGTTTGTTGTCGTAGCGATAGGTCAGATTCAATTTCAGCGCCAAGACCGCCGGCATCCAGCCGAGGGTGAAGACGCCCCGCAAAAACCGCAGCAAAATGCGGTCAAACCGATAAAACTGCGCATACAGCCAATCGCCTCCGTCCTGTAATTCTTGTGCGGTCATGTTGGCGGGATGAAATACCACGTGTCGGAAATCGTAGTGGCTCCAGTCGCGATCAACCACGCGCCCGCCGCGGTCCATGTCATAAAACAATGGCGTCCCCGGCAGCGGCGTCAGAATGTTCAGTTGCAGCGAATCGATCCGCGCCCGCCCCAAAAACCGCAGTGTCCGCTCGAATACGCCGACATCATCCTTGTCCATGCCGACGATGATGCCGGCGATGACGCCGATGCCCGCGCGGCGGATTCGGGCGAGCCGGTCGCGATAATGGGCGCTGTCGTTGAACGCCTTGCCCATCGCCGCCAGATTGTCCGCATTCGTCGATTCGATCCCAATGAACAATCCACGACAACCCGCCGCACGCGCCAATCGCAGCAACTCCGGGTCGTCCGCGATCTCGATCGAGCACTGGCCCACCCAGCGTTTGCGCAAGGGCGCCATCGCGTGAAACAGTTCCCGCGCGTAGCGTCGATTCGCGATGATGTTGTCGTCCACGAACATGAAATTGCGCGGCACCTCTCGTAGTTCAGCCAGCACCTCCGTTAGCGGGCGCTGCCGATGTTGGCGTTGATGAAACGTCGTAATCGAGCAGTACCGGCATCCGTGAGGGCATCCACGCCCGGTCTGGACGGCGTGCAACGTGACGTAGTGTTTCGCGTTCGACGCCAGCAAATCACGTCGCGGGACCGGTGTGTGTAACTCCGCCGCCGTGCTCGCGCTACGATACACTTTCTGGACTTGCCCCGCTTCGATGTCCCGCAGCACTTGAGGCCATGCCCCCTCCGCGTCGCCGACCACCACCGCGTCGAAATGCAGTAAGACTTCCTCCGTGCACAGTGTGGCGTGATATCCACCGGCCACGACGGTCTTGCCGCGCGCTCGGAATTCGCGGGCGATCTCATAGGCCCGTGGCGCCAGTGCCGTCATAAACGTTACTCCCACCACATCCACATCTGCATTGAAATCAAGGGCTTCGACGTTTTCATCGACGATCCTGACCCGGTGTTCCGCTGGCGTCAGGGCCGCCACGGCCGTCAACGGCAGGACACTGAACCGCAGCATCGCCCGCTTCGTCACCGCCGGCCGCTCCCGCGTCACCCGCACCGATTCCGCCGCCGGCAATACGAGCAGGATTTTCATGATTCGCTCCACCTTCCCTCTCCCAGCGGCCACAGCAGCATGGCGACGCCGGCGAAGGCGAGGGCGGTCAGGAAAGTGGCCGGATCGAGCAATCGTTCGTGCCATTCAACGGGGCCGGCCATGACCGGGAATCTGATTACCGCGACAGCGGCGACGACTGCCAGCCAACTCGGGATTCGTTTCAGCGTCTTCATGTTTGCCTCTGCCGACCCCTTATGCGCATCCCGTGCCAACAAAATTCCAACATGACAACTAGCTGATGTATAAACACTTACAGCAGCAAGCCTTATGTGGTTTCTATTTTATATGAACAATTAATGCTCATGTGGTATACATAGAATGTATGGCAACCAAGAGCCTCCCGCCTTCTAGTCGTGAGTTTCTGAAAATTGTCTCGCAAGCCTCGTACATCAATCCCTTCAGCGACGAATACCTCGAACAACAACGCCGCATCGCGGGCTGCGATGCGTCGATCCCCTATGAGGAACAGGTTAAGCTGACGGTCGAGCGCTGGAATGAGCAGCTCCACCAACTCCGTGTGGCGGACGTGACCAATCTCAAGCAGGTCACCGGCAAGGACCGCGAACTTCTCCAGTACGCGCTCCTCTACGAGATCTATCACCGGTTCCTGTCGGGGTTCGATCAACTCATCGCGGACCAGATCGAGGCGGGTGACCGCTCCGTGCCTGTGCCATTCGCGCGGAAGGCGCTGGCGCTCTTCGCCCGTCGCGGCTTCGACGCCGCGGAAGCGCGCCGCTACTTCGCCATCTTCTACCAAATCCGTCGCGCCTATTACTTTATCGATCACGGGCTGATCGGCGCCAGCCCGTGCATGAAACAGTTGCGCCTCCATCTATGGAACAACGTGTTCACGCACGACATCCGCTCGTACGAACGCCACCTGTGGAACCGCATGGAGGATTTCTCGACGATGTTGCTCGGTGAGACGGGCACGGGCAAAGGGACTGCCGCCGCCGCCATTGGGCGGTCGGGATTCATTCCATTCGACGACCGGAAAGGCGGCTTTACGGAAAGTTTCATGCGCGGCTTCGTCTCGATGAATCTGTCGCAGTTTCCCGAGACGCTCATCGAATCCGAGATGTTCGGCCACAAGAAAGGCGCGTTCACGGGCGCGGTCGACGAACACGAAGGCGTGTTCGCCCGCTGCAGTCCGCACGGCGCGATTTTCCTCGACGAGATCGGCGACGCCACCGTGCCCGTGCAAATCAAACTGCTGCAAGTACTTCAGGAGCGCACGTTCTCACCCGTCGGCAGCCACGAAACACTGCGGTTTCGGGGCCGCGTCATCGCCGCGACCAACAAACCCCTCGATCAACTCCGCGCCGCCGGCCAGTTCCGTGACGATTTCTATTATCGGCTCTGCTCCGATGTGATCACCGTGCCGCCACTCCGTCAGCGCATCGCGGAAGACCCGCGCGAACTCGATGACTTGGTCGCGCACCTGGTTCTGCGGCTCACCGGCGAGAAGTCACCCGAAGCTGTTGACCTCGTCCACTCCGTCATCGATAGCGCGTTGGGAAGAAACTATCCGTGGCCGGGCAACGTGCGCGAACTCGAACAGGCCGTCCGCCGCATTCTCCTGACCAAACACTACGAAGGGGACCACAAAGCGGTCGCGCCTGATTTGCAATCACGTTTGCGAGATGGAATCGACCACGGATCGGTTGACGCCGACACACTGCTCTCCGGCTACTGCCAACTGCTCTACGAACGCCACGGCACCTACGAGGAGGTCGCCCGCCGCACCAAGCTCGACCGTCGCACCGTCAAAGCGTATCTGGAAAAACACAGCGGTGCCGAGTCAGTGTGTTAGAGAACTCGCAGTACAGATACTACCGTCTGCAGTGGGGCATTGCTCATGGAGCATTAATGTAGACGTTAATGCCGCAAGCCATAAGAGCTATATTTAGGACAAAAATCGAGAGCGCGGCATAGCACAACGCAAGAGGGATGATCCATCGTAACCGTTGGAAACGGCGAGTCAGCCTTGAAAACAATATACCCAGTGATGCAAGATAAATTACCGTAATCAGCCAGCCTGTGACCTCGCCAAAAATATAGTAGCTCGCGTCATTTTCCCACGACATTTTATCGAAGGGAAATGCCCATGCAGGAAGAATGAACCACCAGTTATCTAACCATCGCGGCAGATGTTTCCTTGCCCCCCGAAGGCACAACCTTGAGCACGAAGAGCGGCACGGCGTAGAAGAGCTCATACGCCGTTACGAAACACACCAACCGCACAATAAGGGCTTTCTTACTCATTGTTTTTGAAATGCTGCCATTGGCACTGCTCGATGATATGGGGTCAGATTCATTCGTCGTGCAATTCAGCATGGATTCGGTTGCTGACTACCGCCGGGGTTGGATGCTCCATGAGCATCTTCTGCCACTCGCAACATCTTCGGTCAATTAGATAATTGATATGCCTGACCCAAAGGGGACGACGCGCCGCGTGGGGGGCACGCGGCCTACAACTTCCTTCGATTTCGGCAGCCTGCTGTAGGCCCGCTGTGCCCAGCGGGCGATTTTTCAGCCGCGGCTAACCAATCTTCCGCTTGAAGCGGAGGGCGCACAACGAGAAGAGCGCGACGCCCATCACGGCGAGGATCAAGAGGTGCCGCCAGAATTCCAGGAAACCCGCCCCGCGCAGGATGATCGCCCGCATCAATTCGATAAAATACGTCGCCGGCAATACCGCGCTGAACGCGTAGAAAATCCACGGCATCGTCTCCCGCGGGAAAATGAATCCGGAAAAAAAGATCGAGGGCAACATGATCGTCATGGTTATCTGCAGCGCTTCGTTCTGGCTCCGGGCCCTGGTGGACACCAGCAACCCGAGGCTGACGAGCGCGAAGATGTACACGAGCGCCGCCACAAACAGCATCACCAGGCTGCCGTGGATCGGCACGAAAAACACCCAGCGCAGGATCGTGAACAGGAACAGCGCCATCGTCATCGAGATACACAGGTAGGGCACGAGTTTGCCGAGCATCAATCCCCACCGCGACATCGGGCTGACGAACAGGTTTTCCAGCGTGCCGCGCTCGCGCTCGCGCACGATCGACATCGCCGCCGCGAAGACCGTGGCGATCTGTAGCGCCGTGCCGATGACGCCCGGCACGAAAAAGTTCGGCGCGCGCATCGACGGGTTGTAAAGGACTTGCGGCCGCACTTCGACCGGCAGTTCGCGCCGGCCCGAGTCGCTGAGGAGGATGCCCACGGATTGCTGGAAGGCCACCCCCAGCGCGGTATTCAAGGCCTGCAAGGCGATCGTCGAGCTCGAGCCATCGATCACCACCTGCACGTCCGCCTTCTGTCCCGCGCGCAGTTTGCGGGTGAAATCCGGCGGAATCTGAAGCCCCACATAGGCCTTTCCCTGGCGCACCATCGCCTCCAATTCCGCCGCGCTGGTCACTTCTTTCACCACGCGAAACGTCTGCGTATTCACGAAGGCATCCACAAGTTGGCGGCTCTCGGTGGTGCGATCTTCGTTGTAGACGGCCATGGCCATGTGCTTCACGTCGTTGTCGAGCGCGAACCCGAAGGCGATGATTTGCACCAACGGGGGGAAAAACATGAAGTACAACGTGGTGCGGTCGCGCAAAATGGTGATGAATTCCTTGTAGAGGATCGCGCGGAAACCGCGAAGAAATTTCGGCATGGGGAACATCAGGATTGCCCCCCCGTGAATTGTCCCGTCAGGGCCACGAATACGTCCTCGAGCGACGGCGCAATCGTCCGGATCTCCACGTTGTGAATGCCAACCGCCTGGAGCGTCTCGCGGATGGTTTCCTCGGGCAACGTTTCCTCGACCAACAAATGCATGGATTGGCCGAACGCCGTCGCCGCGCGCACCCCGTCGAGCGGGCGCAACGCCCGCAGGCCCAGCGTGACGTGATCGCAGGCGACCTCGAGACGACGGGTCCCCGGCGGATTCACCGCCGGCAGTTTTTTCAATTCGTACGGCGCGCCGCAGACGATCAGCCTGGACATGTAGATGTAGCCGACGTGGGAACAGCGCTCCGCTTCATCCATATAATGCGTCGTCACGAACAGCGTCATCCCCGTGCTCGAGAGCTCGAACAGCAAATCCCACAGCTCGCGCCGCGCCACGGGGTCGATTCCCGCCGTCGGCTCATCGAGAAACAGCACACTGGGTTTGTGGACGAGCGCGCAGGCCATCGCCAGCCGCTGTTTCCAGCCGCCCGAGAGCAACGCCGCCCGCCGATCCACATACGGCCCGAGATGCGCGAGGGCGATCAACTCGTCGCGCCGCGTCTTCATCGCCTCGCCGTGGATGCCGTACAACCGCGCGTAGAACAACAGGTTCTCGTTCACCGTCAGTTCGTCGTACAACGAGAATTTCTGCGACATGTAGCCCAGTTGTCCCTTGATGGCGTTCGTCTCGTCGGACACATCGTGGCCGGCAATGCGCCCCATGCCATCGCTCGGTTCCAGGATGCCGCACAACATGCGGATGACGGTGGATTTTCCCGAACCGTTCGGGCCGAGGAACCCGAAGATGGAGCGTTTCTGGACGGAAAAACTGACGCGATCGACAGCCGTGAAATTGCCAAACCTCTTGGTGAGGTTGTCGCACTGGATCATGACTTCCTGGGGCATGGGACAATCACTTCGGGAACGGTGGGACGTTGGCAAAGGAGACGTCGACCGACATCCCCGCGCGCAGTTTGCCCGTGTCGCTCGGCAGGCGGACTTTGACGCCGAACACCTGGCGCACGCGGTCCTCGACCGTTTGGACGTTGCGGGGCGTGAACTCGGCCGCGCGGTTGACCTGTTCGACCGCGCCCGTGAATTCCTCGCTTGAAGAATCCGTGTGCACCTTCACTGTCTGTCCAAGCTGGATCAACTCGAGCCACGGCTCGGGTACGTAGACCCGCACCCACAAGTGTTGCGGATACAAGAGCGTCGCCACCTCGTGATTGGCCGCGAGCACGTCGCCCGGTTTGACGCTCAACACTTCCAACACGCAGTTCTCCGGTGCCGCGACCTGCATCTCGTCCAACTGCGCATCGATTTCGGCCAGTTGCGCCTTGGTCTGCGCGATGCGCTCGGGCCGTGTGCCCTCCGCCAGCAGGTCGTACCGTCTCTTGGCTGCATCGGCGCTTTCCTGAAGGCTGTGTTCGCGGCTGTTGGCGTCATCCACATCGGTCGGGGAATTGACTTTTTGCTCGTACAACTCGCGCTGGCGTTTGGCTTCGGCCATGGCGAAATCGAGCTGGGCGTTGAGCGACTCCCAATCATGCTTGGCCGCGTCGATCTCGGCGGGCCGGGGTCCGTGCACCATCTCATCGAGCAGCGCCGCCGTGTAATCGCGCCGCGCGCGAAGTTCGGCGGCATCGAGTTCCACAATGCGTTGCCCGTTGGTCAGCGTGTCACCTTCCTGGGCGTCGATCTTCTCGACCCTGCCGCCGTACCGCGACGCCACGTGGGCTTCATCCACCTCCACGGTGCCGGAAACGACGCGGGAGCCGGTCAGGCGTCGCGACACCAGCCACGCCGCTGCCGCAATCAGCACCAAAATCAGTATCGTATTCCAAATCGCCGGTTTCCGTATCGCCACTGTCTCCTCCGTTATCAGGCGGCCAAAAGCGACAAAGCGCCATGCAATATAAATAGCACCCAGCGTGCCCAGGGGGTTTGGGGGGAAATTCAACCGTTCGCTGAACGATTAGCGCGAACTTTCACGGAAGCCGCACGCCGCCGACGTGTACAAAATCGTCACCGCTTGAAATGCCGCACATCCCGACCGGCGTTGCCGCCGATGTTCACAGGCAGGTGGAATTGCGCAAGGCCCGGTGACATAGCCGTCGAGCGACATCGTAATGTTGAGTTTGAGCCTCGTCGTCAATCACCCTTCGTCAGCATTGTCATGCCGACACGAATGATCACTGCTGGCTGACTCTCCGCGCAATTAAACTCCGCAGTTGTCTTGCCGTAATGAAAACCAATGACGCCACGCACAACACCACAAGCATCGTCCGCAGGTGCGCGGCGGCCGGCAACGAGATCCCGATGCCGGTCGCGAGGGCCACATATGCCGCCACGCACATGGGACACTTCGGAAGCAGTGCCAGCGTCGCGCTCGGAACGATCCAGCCAGCGATCTCCCCGCCACGGCGCACCCGCGACGCGGGCCGACGAGCGTTGTCGCCGGCCTGCGTCTTAATTTGGCAACAGTGGCGAGTGCTCACGCGTGCTCCTCCACCGCGTGGCAACACGAGCCAGCGTTCTGAGACAGCGGCCCGTACTCGTCGTGGCGGCGTAGCCACGTCCCCATCGGGCCGTCCTCGTCGCGGCCCTTCGGCGTCCGGTCGAGGATCGCGTAGTAACCCATCAGGAATTCCGTGCCACGGGTGTAGCTGGAGTAGCTGAGGTAAACGCTGCCGCCCTCGCGCGCGAAGACGCTGACGCCGTGCCCCTCGGACATGTAGCCGGCGACGTCCGTGCCGGACGAGTTGGCGTTCTGGGCCACAACCGGCGGCAGGTTGTCGCGGAACTGCTGGTCGCCCAGCAGGCGAAACGCCGCAACCTCGTTGGATTCGAGCAGCGACGTGACCTCGCGCGGCAGCTCGGTGGCGGATACTCCGAAGTCGAAGTTGAAGTCGCTGTCGTAGCTGGACGCCCAGTTGAAGCTCCAGCCCATCCGCCGGCGGTACGCGAGCAGCTTCATAAGCGGCGCGCGGGAGATGCAGATCATCGTCACGTCGCGGGCCTCGAGATGGGGAAGAACCCCGTTGAAGCTGTCGGCCGTCGCCGAGCAGGCCGGACAGCCGGCGGTGTAGCCGGGCCCAAACATGAAGTGGTAGACGACGAGTTGCGAGCGCCCACGGAAGAGGTCAGCGAGGGACGCTTTTCCTTCGTCGGTCTCGAATCGGTACTCTTTGTCGATCCGAACCCATGGCAACTCTTGCCGCCGTCGCGCTAACTCATCGCCATGGCGCGTCAGTTCCTTCTCGGCCTTGAGCAACTCCGTCCGGGCTGCAAGCCATTCTTCACGTGTTCCGGTTTTATGGTTAGTCATAGCTTTCTCTCTAGTTTCGCGGTTTGAGGTTTCTTATGCCGTAACTGGCTCTGCTTGTACGAACGCCGCGAACTGGCGCTCCAGAGCCTTGACTGCGCCGGTACGCCAGCCCTCCGCCACGGACTCGGACATGGGATCCGGGAAGATTTCCTCCTCCCCGTTCTCCACTCCGTCCAAGATTGCCCGAGCAACGGACTCCGGAGAGGCCTTCGGTATCTCTAGGTCTCGTGTCATGTCCGTGTCCACGGGACCGGGAAGGACCCTATGGACGCTGATACCCCGTCCGGCCAGAAGAACGCGCAGCGACTGCGACAGGGAAAACGCGGCCGCTTTTGAGATGGAGTAAGACGGACTGAACGGCACGGCGGCAAGGGACGCCAACGACAGAACGTTGACAATCGCTCCCCGCGACCGAGTCAGCAACGGCAGGAAAGCCTGCGTCACATCATACGGGCCGAAGAGGTTGACTGCGAGCTGCTGTTCGAGCACACGACGATCGCTGAGGTCATCGAACGGCGACACGCCGGCGTTGTTGATGAGGATATCGAGAGATTCGACCTCATCGACCGCTCCCCGAATCTGCGCCGTGTTGGTCACGTCCAAAGTAAGGGGCGTGACGCGCTGATCCGAGTGTGTGAAGGTTTGGCGCGTACCGGCATACACCTGTTTTGCTCCTCTCCTCAAGGCTTCCTCGACCAGCGCCCGACCGATGCCGCGGTTAGCGCCGGTGATCAAGACTGTCTTGGTTGCGATGTTCATAGCTCTCTCCTTTTTGTTAGTTTGTTTGTTAGTTGTTTTGCGACTGCGAACCGGGCCCATGCGGATTAGCAAACAGTGAATCCACATAAGCCCTGGCCAGCCTCAAATTGGCACGAATCATTTCCCGCGATTGCCGCGCCTTTCCGATGAGGGCGGAGCCTTGCCAAAGACTATTGATAAGCCATGCGACTTCGGCAGGGTCGAAATCTACGGCGGGTTTCAACTGCTGCTTCGCCGCCTCCAGGCGCGAACGAAACATTTCCGTCCAGATGTCCAGTTCGCGTGCGCAGGCGGCGCGAAAACCAGGATGCTCGCCGGACATTTCCTGCGTCAACATGCCAATCAAGCAAACACAAGGCTCCGGCCGTGTGGCAATCCCGTCCATGATGTCAAACAGCCGATGAATTTCCTCCAACGGTTCACCCGGCTGTTTCCACGCCTCGCCGTACAGCGACTGGCCGAACTCGCCCCATGCCTTTACGACTGCTTGCCCGATGTCGTCCTTGGTCTCGAAATGATAAAAGAAACTGCCTTTGGTTACGCCAGCCCCGGCGCAAATCTCGTCCACCGTGGTTGCGTTGAATCCCTGCCTCAATATTAACGCGGTAGTGGCCTCAATCAGCTTGCGCCGTGTTGTTTCTGGCTGCTTTCTTAATTCTTTATGCTTCATATCTTTATATTCCATACCAACTGGTCGGTATATTATATCGCTCGGCGTATTTGTCAACTTCTGTTTTCAGTTGTTTCTTGGCGAGGCTGCTTATGGCGGTCCCGCGTTTGCAGGACCGACCGCTGTCAGTTTCAGTCGTAAGACGAACGAACACAGGCAGTTCGGACATACGTGGCCAGGGAATCCCGCTTTGAAATACGACGCGTCACTCTTTCTCCACGAACCTCGCTGGCAGTAAAAGCATCTGGGCTCACACCGGCAGCCCTTGGGCACACAAAGTCGGCAAGGGTCACAAGATCAACATGCAATCGCCGTATCAACAACTCAAATCTTCTTAAACGTCCTTCATGGCCGCGGGCGCGAGACTCAGAGCAGGGCGGCCAGTTGGCGGCGCTTGGTGCCGATGCGATACAGGGCTTGCAGCAGCAGGTCAATCGAGACCGTCGAATCGCCGGACTCCATCTTGGCGACGCGGGACTGGCTGGTTTCCAGCCGGGCGGCCAGTTCCGTTTGCGTCAGGCGCCGTTTCACTCGTTGTTCGCGCAGACAAGCGGCCAGGGCGCGCTTGGTTTCGATGTACGCCATGTCCGCGTCGGACAACTCCAAAAACTCCTGGGCCGAGCCCTGCACCCATCCGTTCTTCAACTTCTTCATAACTGTGCCTCTTCGTATCGCTTCAACCGTTGCCGGCAGGCCGCAATGACTGCCAGCGGCGTCTGGTTCGTCTTCTTCTCAAATACTTCCAAAATTACAATGGCGTCGGCGTCCAGCCGGTACACCACGCGCCACGTCTTGCTCACATCGTTGACCCGCAACTCGTGGCAGCGCGCCCCGATCACCGGCATCGGACGGGACTGCGGCATCGCGAGCCGGACACCGTCCTGCAATTCCCGGAGCAGGAAACCGATCTCTCGTCGGGCGTCCCGGCTCATGGGCGGGGTTTTCACCTCGCCATGAATCCACCGGAGCGGCTTGCTGTTCATGTTTCATGGGACAAGATATGTCAGAATTGACATAACGTCAAGCGGGTGATCCGAAAAATACTTCGCCGGTAGCCGCCCCCCCCTCACAAGATCAACATGCAATCGCCGTAGCTGAAAAAGCGGTATCGCTCACGCACGGCTTCCTCGTAGGCCTTCAAGATCAACTCCCGCGAGGCAAATGCGCTGACCAACATCAGCAGCGTCGAGCGCGGCAGATGAAAATTCGTCAGCAGCACGTCCACGTGGCGAAACGTGTGGGGCGGGCGGATGAAAATGTCCGTCGTGCCGTCCCTCGCTTCCACATCGACGCACGACTCCAGCGTCCGCGCCACCGTTGTGCCCACCGCCACCACGCGGCCCGCGCCGCGGATGGCTGCCGCTGCCGCCGCTGAAATCGAGAACCTCTCGGCGTGCATCTTGTGCTCCTCGACGTTCTCAACCTTCACGGGACGAAAGGTGCCAATGCCGACATGCAACGTGACGAATGTGTGTCCGATGCCGGTCGCCTGAAGTTGTTTCAGCACGTCCGTGGTAAAGTGCAGTCCGGCCGTCGGCGCTGCCACGGCGCCCGGCGTACGCGCGAACACGGTTTGGTACCGGTCGCGATCCGCGTCGAGGGGTTGCGTCGTTCGTTTGATGTACGGAGGCAACGGCGCGGCCCCGTGCGCCGTGAGATACGATTCCACGTCGCCCGAAAAGCGCAATGTCCGCCCGCCGAAATCCGTCTCTCCTTCGACCACCGCCGTCACACCGTCCTCAAATTGCAACGTGGCGCCCGGTTTCGCCCGTTTGCCGGGCTTGACGAGGGCCGTCCAGCGGTCCATCCCGATTTTTTCGACGAGCAACAACTCGACAGCCGGATCGCGCGACCAGATCCGCGCGGGAATGACTTTGGTGTCGTTGAGCACCAACAAATCTCCCGCGCGAAGGTGGTGGTCGAGGTGACGGAACACGTCGTGACGAATCTCACCGGTCGCGCGGTCGACCACCATCATCCGGGACGCGGCCCGGTCGGGCAGCGGTTGCTGGGCGATCAACTCCGGGGGCAGAAGATAGTCGAATTCCGACGTCTTCATGAAAGGATGGCGCGGGTCATGGCTGGAAACTGGTGAAGCGGCTCAAGTCGATGTTGCTGGTCGATGCGCCCCCCAGCGCGGTGATGGCGTCGTTCAGGTTCGTCGTGTGTCCCGTCACCGCGTCACCCGCATTCACGAAGTGCCAGGTGCAAAGGATAACAGGCTTGCCGTTGACAAACATGAGCACCGGCTTGGAGGAATCGCCGGACGCGACCGACCCGCCAAATGGTTGTTCCAGGGCCGACGTGGGCGCGGTAAAGACGGAGAGGCCGTTGACGAGCAGATTCCTAACCGTGAACACGAAGGCCTGGTACGACTGGTTGAAGCCCATCACCGGCTGACCGACGGCCAGTGACGGGAATTGCTTTGTCCACGAATCACCAAGCACAAGCGCCGGCGTAACCTGGTTGGTGGGAATCGGGCTGTTGAGAAGTCCGATCGCCAGGTCAGTGCCAGCAATCCGGTCAGCATTGGTGGCCGTGATGATTCGGCTGACCACGACGTTGTTCGTAGTCAGCCACCGATTTGTGGAGCCGACGATGCACGGGTAGTGCGCGGCAAACAGCACGACATTGGAGGATATGAGCACACACGCCCTGCGATTGTTGTTGTTGGTCTGGAAACCATCCGGCGTCGAGTTCCAGACGCCCACGCAAGTCGTATCCAGGCTGGCTCCCCAAAAGTTCGTGTTACGCTGATAGACAGCGAGTCCATTGCTGGCGAACGTCAGGAATGACGTGCTCTTGCCTGGGAGCAACCGTGAGTCGATGGCATCCGTGGCGTTCCTCCGGGCTGATCCTGGCACTCCATTGGGCACGAATATGCACTGGCCGCTGGGAACGGTGAGGGTGCTGCCGCCGGGCAGGTTGGGAACGGTCATGCTGGAGGGGAAAACCAACGTATCGACATAGCCGGTCGTCGCGCCGCTGATGATGGTGGCCGGGTAACGGATGGCGGCATCGGCGAGGGGCGCGAAGAGGGACACGAGACAGGCGATGGCGAGCCGGGAAAGGGCGAAGCGGCGACGAATCGCCTCGGTCCAACGGACGTTGAGAACAGGTTTCATGGCTATTTAATCCTCTTCCCGAGCAGACGGAAGAGCAGCGTCAGCAGGATGCTGATGAGCAGGCACGTGGTCAGCGGGAAATACAGTTTGAAGTGCTCGCGATCGATGCGGATATCGCCGGGCAGCCGGCCGAACCACGGCAACTTGCCACCCAACCAGAGCAGTCCTCCGAGCACCACCAACACGAGCCCGACGAGGACCAGGATTTTGCCAATGTCATTCATGAAAACCTCGGCACCGACGCCAGGCTCATGATGGCGCGTAACCGCGTCGGGCGCAAGCGATCATCGACCCGGCCTTACTCGCGCGCCCCGAACCGCCGCAATCGTTCCGCCGTCTCGGTGCGACCGTACTTGAGCGCCACGCGCAGAGGGGTCAACCCCCGCTGATTCACCGCATTGACATCGGCCTTGTGCGCCATGAGCAATTCCACCACGGTCGTGTGACCGTTGCGGGCCGCCCAATGCAACGGCGTGGAACCATACCTGCCTTTCAAATCCAACTGCGCCCCTTTCGCGAGTAGCAGACGGGTGACCGCTTCCCGTCCGTATTCCGCGGCGAGGTGCAACGGCGTGGAACCGTACCGGCTCACCACGTCGACCTCAGCGCCGTTGGCCAGCAGGAGTTCCACAACCTGCTGGTGGCCGTTGCGCGCGGCCCAGTGCAGGGGAGTCGAGTGATAGCCGTCTTTGGCCCGTGCCAAATCCGGTTTCGCCTTGAGGATTTCGGCGACGCGCTCCGTCATGCCCAGACCTGCGGCGCTGAAAATATCGAGTTCACTGCCCGCGGCGACCAGCAACTCGGCCACGTCGATGTGCTCCGAGAACAGCGCGGTATGCAGCGGGGTCCAGCGAAAGCCGTTATGCAGGTTCACATCCGCGCCGTGCGCCACGAGCAACTCGATGATCGCCCGGCTCCCCATCCCGGCGGCGCGGTGCAACGGCGTCGAACCGCCGGTGTCGCGCACGTTGACGTCGGCGCCCGCGTCGATCAACCGCTTCACAATGTTGGGGCGATCGGCCTCGGCGGCCCAATGCAGCGGCGTCCAGCCGAGACCATCCTGGCCGTTGATGTCCGCGTGCGCCGCGAGCAGGGATTCCAGCAAATCCATCTGCCCCATCGAGGCCGCTTCATGCAACGTGCTCATCCAACCAGACCTTTCTTCGGACATTTTACCGGTAAACGAGCCGCAACGCAAATCATCCAATGCGGGGAGGTGAGCCGTTCCATGGCTGGGAGTGGTGCACGGTATGAATGGGCGGAACTGGGTAGGTCTTACGGTGGCGAGGGTGCCTCGTGGAATTTTACAAATCTTTTACTTAACAGATCTCCGATCCGCCGTACACTCGTATCGTGCGCAAGAGCACACACGGGAGGAACGCGTGAACGGAATGCGACGCCGGTGTCTGATCGCGGGAATGCTCGTTGCGCTTGTGCTGCAACCATCCCTCTCCAATGCCCAGTACTCCGCCGATTACCAAACGAACATCATCAGCGGCTTGACCAGTAATTGGGTGGATAACCCTGCCAACGGCAATGCAGGTTACGTTGTCGGCTCGAATTGGGTGTATGACGCCCTTGTGGTCGATGACGGCGGCGCGTTGTCCAATGGCTTCGGCTACATCGGATATGCAGTCGGAGCGGACAACAACTCGGTGCTCGTCTCCGACCCCGGCTCGGTTTGGAGCAACAGTGGGCCCGTCTTCGTCGGTTACTCAGGCGCGGGCAACCAGTTGACCATCACCAATGGCGGTGTTGTATCTGACTCCGCCGGCCTAGTGGGCTGGAATGCCAGCAGCAGCAACAACTCCGTATTGGTGAGCGGACTCGGCTCAGAGTGGAAGAACACAGGGGAAATCTGGCTCGGTTCCCTGGGCCCGAACAACCAAGTGTTCATCATGGATGGCGGAGCGATGTATACCGGTCAGGGTTTTAGCGACGACACTCAGAGCTTCATGGGGTATGGAAACAGCAACACCGTGTTAGTGACCGGCAGCGGATCCGTATGGGGTAATACTAATAGCGGAATTACCTTCACGTCCGCCGGTAACCGATTGATCGTCGCCAATGGGGGCTCAGTATACAGTAGAGGTCCTGTAAATGTCGGTGGGAGCAACAATACAATCCAGGTCACCGGCAACGGATCGGTCTTGAACTCGATCATCTTCATCAACGGCAGGAGCAACGAGATGGCTATTACCGACGGCGGCGTGGTAATCGGCGGCGGTGGCATTGAGGCCGCAGGCGCTTCGAGCCCTAGGGGTGACACCGTGTTGGTCAGCGGAATCGGTTCGGTTTGGAGCAATAGTAGCTCGTTTTCAGTGGGCAGTGGCGGCGTGGGTAACCAGCTAATCATCACCAACGGAGGCGAGGTATATGATCAAAATGGTTACATCAGCGGTTCAGCCTCTAGCAATGTTGTGCTCGTCAGCGGCAACGGCGCACTCTGGCAGAACCAAGGCAGCCTTTCGGTAGGATATGATGGTTTCGACAGCCAATTGCAGATCAACACCGGTGGCTCCGTCGTCGCGAGCGTGGCCTATATTGGTGGGCCTTACGGCACTGAAGGCAATCAGATTATCGTCTCGGGCGGCGCGCTAACCGTGACCAATGCGCTGGGGACGGGAGCACTGAACGTGGAGGGGGGCACATTGACCATCAACTGTGGCACCGTGAACGTGGACCAGCTTGTCGCAAACAGCGGTACCACAAATAGTATTATCGCGTTCAATGGCGGCGTGCTCTGTACCAAGGGCACGACCGTAAGCAACGGCTTCGTATTCACCGTCGGCAACGGCAGCAGTGGGGCCACTCTGACCCTGGCCACCGGCGGCACGGGATTCCACTCGTTCGCCAACGGATTGGCGATCTCCAGCAACGGCGTGCTGAACGGCATCGGCACCGTCATTGGAGCAACGACGGTCAATGCCGGCGGTACACTCGCGCCCGGCGATGGTCCGGGCAGCATCACGTTCAGCAACAACCTGACGCTGGCAGCCGGCTCGACGTTGGCTGTGACGCTGAACGGCACCGGGGCGGGTCAGTACGACCAGATCATCGGGTTGGGGAGCGCGATCAGCATCAGCAATTGCGTGCTGAGCGTGAGGCTTGGCTACACGCCTTCGCCGGGCGACTCGTTCACAATCATCAGTAATTTCACTTCGATGGCCGTGCTCGGGACGTTCGTTACCACCGACGGCGCGGCGCTGCCCAATGGTGCTGAATTCCAAGTTAACGGGACGACCTTCGAGATCGACTACGCCGCCAACTGCGACGGCTTGGACGTGGCCCTGATGGCGCTCATTCCCGAGCCATCCACCTTTCTGCTGTCCGCCCTCGGCGGCGTATCGCTCGTCGCGTTCCTCAGACGCAAGCGGGCGTAGCCGGTTAGAACCGACAGTCCAGCTTCAAGGCGTGTTCGAGTTGCCAGAGGTACTCGTGACGGGGAATCTCGTAGGTGCCGAATTGTTGCAGGTGCGGCGTGGTCCATTGCGTGTCGAGGAGCACGAAGCCGCGCGCGCGCAGCCGTTCGACCAACGCCACGAGCACCACCTTCGACGCATCCGTCACACGATGAAACATGCTTTCCCCGAAGAACGCGCCGCCCAGCGCCACGCCATACAGGCCGCCGACGAGTTTGCCGTCGAGCCGCGCCTCGACGCTATGCGCGTAACCGAACCGGTGCAGGTTGCCATAACTGTCGATGATCCCCCGGGAAATCCATGTGCCTTCCCTGCGCTTGGCGCACTCGCGGATGACCGTTTCGAAATCCGTGTCGAAAGTGATTTCGAAGTTCATCTTGTAGGGCGACGCTCCTGCTGAGCCGCGTCCGCGGGCAACGACTTTCGGCTCGCCGGGAGGCTCGCCCTCCCACTTCTCCCGGATCACGCACCGTTTCCACACGCGCCGCAAGCCGTGCGGGATGTGAAACCGCGCGTCGAGCGGAATGACCGCGCGCGGGTCAGGAGAAAACCAACCGATGCGGCCCCGTTTGTCCACGGCCATCGGAAAGATGCCGCGTTGATACGCGGTCAATAGCATCTCGGGCTCGATCACGGGCGGATTGTACTCACCGACCGCCCCTGTTCAAGTCCCCACCCTGCTCCCGGGCCATCGCCTGCCCGGCAATCCAGCCCGTGGTCCACGCCGCCTGGAAATTGAAGCCGCCGGTGATGCCGTCGATGTCGAGCAATTCCCCGGCGAAGTGGAGACCCGGGCAGAGGCGGCTTTGCATGGTTTTGAAATCGACTTCGCGCAGACGGACGCCGCCGCAGGTGACAAACTCGTCCTTGTTCAAGCTCTTGCCCGTCACGGCCAGTTCGGTACGGGTCAACTGCTGGATGAGTCGATGCTGTGCCGCACGCGTGAGACGCGACCAGCGCGTGTCCGCGGCGATGCTCGATGCCAGAACCAATTGTTCCCAGAGACGAGCGGGCAGAGGAGCGATGGGGGTATTGACCACAAGTTTGGCGGGTTGCTGTTCCCGACGCGCATTCAACTCCGATGCGACCTGTTCGGCGTCGAGGTGTGGCAGCCAGTTAATGTGAAGCGGAAACTGGTAGTCGCGGTCATGTAATTCCCGCGCACCCCATGCGGAGAGACGCAGGATCGCCGGTCCACTGAGCCCGGAATGGGTCAGTAACAATGCACCGGTCTCCCGCAATCCAGTACCGGGGACTGACGCCGATGCCGACTCGACGGAGACGCCTGCCAGCTTGTGCAGCCAGGGCGTGGCCGTGTGAAAGGTGAAGAGCGATGGCACGGGTGGTTCCAACGTATGCCCCAGTGAAACCGCCAACTGCCCCGCGGCAGCGGGTCGACATCCACCGGTGGCGAGTAATACGCGGTCGCATACATCCGTTTTGCCGGTGGAAAGCGTCGCCTCGAATTTGCCGTCTGCTTTTTTTGACAAACGTTGCACGCCACAATTCGCCACGAGTTTTACGCCCGCAGCCTTCGCGGAGTCGACGAGGCAATCAATAATCGTTTCTGATGAATCCGTGACGGGGAACATGCGTCCATCACTTTCCGTTTTCAGTTTTACTCCTCGCGCTTCGAACCAGGCGACCGTGTCGCGTGCCTGGAACCGTTGGAATGGACCGATGAGCGGCTGTTCACCACGCGGGAACCGGGTGGCAAAGTCCCGCGAATCGAAGCAGGCATGCGTCACGTTGCAGCGTCCGCCGCCGGAAATGCGGACTTTGGAGAGAAACTGCGCTGACTTTTCCAGGATGGTGACATCGGCGTCGGGCTTCGCCTCCGCGCAGGTGATGGCCGCGAAAAATCCCGCCGCGCCGCCGCCGACAATGATGATCCGGGGCGCGCTCACGCCCGGCCCGATCGCAAGGTGGCTTCGAGTTGGCGCAGATCTTTGGGCAGGGCTGCGGTCCAGGTCATTCGCGCGTCGGGTTTGTCGGGGTGATCGAGGCTCAGGATTTCGGCGTGCAACGCCTGGCGCGGGAAATCGATGCGCGCGGCTTTGGGGGCGTCCCCGTGATACTTCGGGTGATACGTCCGATCGCCCACCAACGGCAACCCGGCGTGCGCCGCCTGCGCGCGGATTTGGTGTTTGCGGCCCGTCTCGAGGCGCACGCGAAGCTTGGTCACGACCTGCCGGCTGCCGGCCAGTGGGAATTCTGTGAGCACTTCGTAGTGGGTGATGGCCTCCTGCGCTTCATCCCCGGCCGCTTTCGCGTCCGCTTCGGAAACAATGAACTGCCGCAATTGATCGTCGCTGAGCTTCAACCAATTCCGCCACGTGCCCTGGGGTTTCGATGGCCGGCCTTCCACGTAGGCCACGTATTCCCGTTTCATGCTGTGCACTTTTAATTGATCGATGAGGTGTTGCCGCGCGGCCGGGTTCATTGCCATGCAAAACACGCCGCTGGTGTATTGGTCGAGGCGGTGCACGGGCAATGGTTCCAGACGGCGGTACGCGGGCGGCAACGAGTAGCCGCGTCCATCGACGCCACGGTCGTAGGCGCGCAATTTGCCGGCGAGGAAGTCGGCGAGAATGCTGAGCGCGGACAGATCGTCGGGCTCCGCCGGCACCGAGAGCAGGCCCGGGCCTTTGTTCACGATGGCGAGGGCGGCGTCGAGATACAGAATCGCGACGCGCGGATGAATCTGCCATCCGCTGGAACCGCAATCCAACGCCGTGGCGCGCCGGTCCAACAACTCCAGCGCGTCCTTGGGATCGGGAATCGACACGTTCGGCTGGCGGAGGATGACTCCGTTCACACTGACCCGGCCCGCCGTGATCCACTGTTTCGCGCGTTTCCTCGGTGTGTCGGGATATTTGGCCAGCAACCACTCCAGCAGTGGTCGGCTCGACTTTTCGGTGGAATCGTTTGGGGTCATGATTCCAATGGAACGCGGCGTTTTGCGGGATCGGACTGCATTCGATACAGCACGACCACGTGACCGACGATCCCTACCAACTCGCTGTTGGTGCGTGTGGCGATCTCTCCGGCGAGGGGCCTCTTTGTGTCCTTAAACGCCGTGAATTTGATCTTGATGAGTTCGTGATCGTCGAGGGCCTGGTCGACGCTGGCGACAAACGCGTCGGTCACGCCGGCTTTGCCGAGGTGCAGGATCGGATCAAGCCGCTGCGCGAGCGACCGTAGCTGGCTGGTTTGTCGACTGGACAAGCTCATGAGCGACTACTGTAGATTGTTTCCGCGCATCATCCACGCAAAATCCTCGGTTGAACAAACCGCTTTGTTGGTTCTGTACGCAGCGGTACAATGACCGCGCCATGAGCGATAGTCCGTCACCAGAGCCAATTCCCGCTTCGCCGCACCGGCGGCGTCCGCGTTACTCCGGGAAGAATCCGCGTCGGTTCGAGGAGAAATACAAGGAACATAATCCGCAGCGTTATGGTGAGACGGTTGCGAAAGTCCTCGCTTCCGGCAAGACGCCCGCGGGCACACACCGTCCGATCATGGTGGCGGAGATTCTGGAGGTGTTGAAGCCGCAACCGGGAGAGGTCGTGGCGGATTGCACACTTGGGTATGGCGGACATGCCCGCGAACTCTTGCCGAAACTACAACCCGGCGGACGGCTGATCGGGCTGGACGTTGATCCCATCGAATTGCCAAAGGCAGAAGCGCGGTTGCGCGAACTGGGGTTTGGCGCGGACGTGTTCGTGGCGCACCGCAGCAATTTTGCCGGACTGGGCAAGATACTCGCTGCTGAGCAGCTCACCGGCGCCGACATGGCGCTCGCCGATCTCGGTGTTTCATCGATGCAACTGGACGATCCGGGACGCGGGTTCTCGGTCAAGTTCGAGGGTCCGCTCGATATGCGGATGAATCCGTCGCGCGGTCAGCCCGCGAAGGTGTTGCTGGAAAGAACCAGCGCTGAGGCCCTCGCTGCACTGCTGGAAGAAAACGCTGACGAACCGCACGCCCGCGTGTTGGCCGATGCGCTCGCGGGCAAGATGTTTCCGACCACGACGGCGCTGACCAATACTGTCCACCGCGCCCTGTTACGCGCGGCCACGGACGAGGAGCGCGACAACTCGATTCGCCGCGTGTTCCAGGCGTTGCGGATCGCCGTGAACGACGAATTCTCCGCGCTGGACAGTTTCTTGCGCAATCTTCCGTGGTGTCTCAATCCCGGTGGTCGCGTCGCCATCCTGACGTTCCACTCCGGCGAAGATCGCCGCGTGAAGAAGTCGTTTGAAGCCGGCCTCCGCGACGGTCTCTACGCCGATATCGCCCAGGAAGTCATCCGCCCCACCCCCTCCGAACGCCACGACAACCCGCGTTCCTCGCCGGCCAAGTTAAGGTGGGCGCGGAAGGCGGGATGATCGATCCGTAACCCGCCTTGCTTTCGGGGCCATTTCCACGTACAATTTGGGTGTGAAGAAGCGACGAATCTTCAGCGTTGACCCCGACGTGATGGGCGGCACACCCTGCTTTACTGGCACGCGCGTGCCCGTTCAAACGCTGCTCGATTATTTGCAAGCGGGCGATTCGATTGATGATTTTCTGGAAGGGTTTCCTACCGTGAAACGAGAGCAGGTCATTGCCTTCATGGAAGAAGCCAAGGACAGCCTGCTCGCCGCCACCACGCACTAACTTGAATTTACTTCTCGACGAGTGCATCGACTGTCGTCTTGCCAGAGAACTCAGGGGGCATGCCGTCAAGACCGTCCCTCAGATGGGATGGGCCACCATCAAGAACGGGCGATTGCTGGCGCTCGCCGAAGGCGAGTTTGATGTCTTCGTCACCGTTGACCGCAACCTGTCGTTCCAACAACACTTGCCCAAGTACAACATCGCCGTACTCGTGATTCGGTCACGCAGCAACCGGATTGACGACCTGAAATCGCTCGTGCCCGCCATCCTGTCCGCGCTCAAGAAATGCAAAGCTGGCCGTCTGGTTAGTGTGGGCGCGTAAAGCGGAGTGAAAACAGGTTACCCGTCCTCTGCGGCGCTCACTTACCGATTTTATCGAGTTCTTCCCAGCGGGCGTAGAGGCGGGTGACTTCACTCTTAGCGGCTTCCAAGTCCTTGAGGAGGGCCGGGGCATCTTTGGCGCGGGTGGCGTAGAAATCTGGCGCGGCGAGAGTGGTTTCCAACTCCGTGACGCGGGCTTCGGCGGCGTGGATGGCGGATTCCATGCCGGCGAGTTCGCGCTGCTCGTTGAACGTCAGTTTGCGAGGGCGAGCGGGCTTTGCTGGCGTGGGTGCAGTCGCGGATGAAGGCGTAGTGACAGCGACGACGGTTTGTTTCCCGCGCGTTTTTTCCCTCTCTTTGCGTTTCTCCAGGTAATACGAGTAATTGCCGGGTTGGACGAACACGCCGGAGTCTTCGAACGCGACGATCTGGTCGCAGATTCTATCCAGGAAATAGCGGTCGTGGCTGACGACGAGGACGCTGCCCTCGAAATCAGCCAGGGCTTCCTCGAGCATGCGGAGGCTGGGCAGATCGAGGTCGTTGGTCGGCTCGTCGAGCACGAGCACGTTGCCGCCGCGTTTCAACACCTTCGCGAGCATGAGGCGCGCGCGTTCGCCGCCCGAGAGGCGGCTGACGGGTTCGCGGAGGCGTTCGTCGGGGAAGAGGTAGCGGAGCAGATAGGCGCGGGCGCTCATCGGTTGCGTGCCGAACAGGACCGTGTCACCGCCGCCCGCGACCTCGGCCATGACAGTGTTCGCGTCGTCGAGCTGCATGCGGGTCTGGTCAATGTAATTGAAGCTCACTCGCTTCCCGATCTTGACCGTGCCGGCATCGGGTTTGCGTTCCCCCATGCAGATGCGCAGCAGCGTGGTCTTGCCCACGCCGTTGCGACCGACGACGCCGGTGCACTGGCCGGGTTTTAGCGTGAAATTCAAATGACGAAACAGCCAGCGCTCGGTTGCGCCCTCGCCGACTTTTGCGCCGGCGTTTTCCAATTCGACGGCGGTATTGCCCAGTTCGGGCGGCGGAGGAATCAGGAGATCCATCTCACGTTCTTCCGGTGGCGCTTCCAGTCCCTGCACCTTGTAGAAGGATTCCAACCGATGACGCGATTTCGAGCGTTGGGCGCGGACGCCCGCGCGGACCCACTCCAATTCAATCCGCAAAAAGCGCTGACGGCGGCGCTCGGCTTGCTCGATGATTTGTTGACGGGCGGCCTTGGATTCGAGATAGGCTGTGTAGTTGCCCGGGTGCGAATAACACAGTCCATCCGCCAACTCGACGATGCGCGTGGCGATGCCATCGAGAAAATAGCGGTCGTGGGTGACGAAGATGACCGCGCCCGGGAATTTCTGGAGGAATTCCTCGAGCCAGAGGATCGATTCGGCGTCGAGATGGTTGGTGGGTTCGTCCAGCAAGAGCAAATCCGGTTGCGCGGCCAACGCGCGGCAGAGAGCGACGCGACGTTTCTCGCCGCCGGACAGCGGCCCGACCATGGCGTTCAGTGGCGGCGCCGAGAGCGCGGTGACGCTGGCCTCGATGCGGGATTGCAGGTTCCAGCCGTCGGCTTGTTCGATGTTGTGCAACAGCTCGGCCATCTCGGTCTCGGTGCGGTGACCGGATTCGTACCGGCTCAACCAGTCCATCAAATCGGCCGCACCCGCCTCGATGTTTTGGCGGACGGTCTTCGTGCCATCGAGTTCAAATTCCTGGGGCAGATAACCGATGCGCAAGCCGCGTCGGCGGGAAATCTCGCCACCGTCGGCCTGGGTTTCGCCTTCCAAAATCTTCAAGAGGCTCGTTTTTCCAGATCCGTTGCGGCCGACCAATCCGACTTTCTCGCCCGGCGACACCGAGAGCGTGACGGCTTTGAGCAGATGCTCCGGACCGTAGGCCAGGGCCAGTTCAAAGGCCGAGAGCAATGCGGGTGTTGATGACGCCATTCGGACCAGCATAGCGGAAGTTTCCGTGGGAGTCGCTCACTCGTTTGGTGTTTCGAATCAGAAAAGCCTTTTGCGGACGCGCGGGAGCGCGTCCCTCCAGACGGCAGATTAGGACAATACCGAAAAATCATTTGCAGAGGCGGAGGTGGTGAGTAGGATAGAACCATGCAAAAGCTGCCAGACGCGGTGCGGATCGACGCCGGGCGGGGCGGGTTGTGGCGCGTGATTGTTGAGACGCCGCAGGCGGAGGCCGAGATCTATCGGCACGGGGCGCACGTGACACATTTCCAACCGCGCGGACAGAAGCCGGTGTTGTTCATGAGCGAGAAAAGTTCTTTCGAGGCGGGAAAACCGATTCGGGGCGGTGTGCCGATTTGTTTCCCGTGGTTTGGCGCGCGAGAGGACGGCCGGCCGGGTCCGCCGCATGGATTCGCGCGGTTGCTGGAATGGGAACTCACGGGCGCGGAAGAGGCTGGCAACGGAGACATCGAGATTCATCTTCGTCTCGTATCGAGCGAAGCCACGCGCAAGGAGTGGGCGGGAGATTTCGAGTTGAATTACACCGTCAGGGTCGGCGCAATGCTGAGTCTGAAATTAGATGTGCGGAATACGTCCAACCAAGAGATGCGTATCGAAGAGGCGTTGCATACGTATCTGGCGGTGAGCGACGTGAAGCGGGTAAGCATCGAGGGGTTGGCGGGTGTGACGTATTCGGATCGGGTTGGGACACCACACACGGAAACGGAAGGTTCTGCGCCAATTCGCATCACGGCCGAGACGGATCGGATTTACCTGAATACGCGGTCGACATGCGTCGTTGACGACCCCGGCTGGGGACGACGCGTGGTGGTGGAGAAGTCGGGCTCGAACACGACGGTGGTGTGGAATCCGTGGATCGCCAAGTCGAAAGCCATGCCGGATTTCGGCGATAACGAGTGGCCGGCCATGTTGTGCATCGAAACGTGCAATGTCCGCGAGTTCGGCGTTACCCTGGCGCCCGGCCAGTCGCACACGATGGGTGCAGTCATTCGGACGGAATAAACCGGCGCGACTCCTTCTTGGCTCCGTGGTGGGACTTGTCATCCAGCATGCGGGCTTTAGCGCGGCGGCTGCGTTTGCGTTTCTGGCGGCGGGTTTTTTCGATGCGGGAGCGTTCGGCATCGACGTAACCTTTTTTGAGGGCTTCGATTTTATCGAGGAGAAGACGGCGGGCGAGGTAGCGGTTCAGGCCCTGGGAGCGGGTGGTCTGGCATTTGACCTGGAGACGCGTTGGCCCATGGAGCAACATCACGCAGGTGGCGGTCTTGTTGACGTTCTGACCGCCGTGACCGCCCGAGCGGACAAATGACTCGTCGATGTCGGCTTCGCGGACGCCGAGCGCGGCCATGCGCTGGGCGAGCTGGGCTTCTTTTTCCGGGCTGACGGGAAACGCGCTCATGGCGGGAGCGTAACGGTGGAGAGACGGAAAGGCAAGGCAGGCAGGTGGAAGCGAAATCGCCTGCCTGCGTTTGTGTGGTCGGTGCGATTGAGTTGACTGGTCGGTTGTCGGGGCGGCGGCTAGCGTTTGAGGACTCGGATATTGCCGCCTTCGGTTGCCAAGGTTAGCAGAGGACCGCCGCCATTGATGGTGCCGCGCAAAGTTTCTCGATCCTGCTCGCCCTGAACCTGGACCGGCAAATCCGTGCGGGTCGTGCCGCCCTCGGTGTGGGCGTCGAGGTTGACGGCGGCGGTTTCCGGGATTTTGACGGTGACATTGCCGCCACTGGTGCGCAGGGTGGAATCGGAACGAGGGGGAACGGCGAACTCGGCGACGATTGACCCGCCCTCGGTGCGTGCTTGCAGACCGTTTCCGGTGAACTGTTCGATGGTGATGTTTCCACCTTCCGTGAGGAGTTGTACTTCGTTGTGGCAAGCGACGGCCTCGACATTGCCGCCCTCGGTTTCGCCGTTCACTTTCCCTTCGATACCGTTGAATTTCAGGTTGCCGCCTTCGGTCCTGGCGGTTGCGTTGCCATCGAGAGTGGCGACCTCGACGTCGCCGCCCTCGGTTTTCAGGCGCACGCCGAAGGCACGCGGCACGGTGATCTGGTAATGGACGTTCAGATTGGGCTGCCCCCACCAACGCCACCAGGAAACGCTCCCGAAAGGCCGGGATTCCTCGGCGGTGACGAAGATATCGTTGTCATGTTGCTGGAGCACGACGTGATGCTCCTTCAGAATCCTGGCGGTTTCGGCGTCGCTGGCGTGGGTGACGTCGCGCAGGACGCGGATTTGGACGGCGTTTTGGTCGATGCCGACGACGTGGATGTCGCCGCGGTCCGCATTGACGGTCAAGCTGCCGCCCGGGCCGACGGTGAACGATTTGGAGAAGTCGGTTTCGCCGGCGCTCTCGTAGCGAACATCGCGTGGGGTGGCGGGTGGTTCGGTCGGATGGGGTGTGGTCGCCGCTGGAGGCTGGGGAGTGGAGATCGCGGCATTGCTCACGGTGTCGTCGGCATAGACCGTTACGGCGGCTTGGGCGCAGAGCGGCGACAGCGCTGCCAGAAAGATGGCGGCACGAATGACTTTCTTGAAAGCGTGTTTCATGTGGCTTGTCCGTTAGCCAGTGGGACGCAGTGAAGAGCGGTTTTGGATTCAGGAATCGGTGGCTGAGGTTCGGTGACGGGAAACGCGCTCATGGCGGGAGCGTAACGGCGGAGAGACGGAAAGGCAATCGTCGAGGCACGAAGAACACCCCGACCCGGGGGTCGGGGTAAACTACGACCACGGCACGGTGATGTCTCGAGAGCTCGGCTCCTGCTCGGCGAAGGCGGGGAAAGCGATGATACAGGGCAGTGCCATGTATCATACGTTAGGGAGGATGTGGCGGCAGCGAGGGTAATTGGAGCAGCCCCAGAAGTGATGGCTGCGGTTGAAACCTCTCTTCGGGGTCCTGAAAAGCGGTGAATCGCGGGTCTTGGAGCCGCAAAAAGGCTTGATAGAGAGGATCGAGTGTGGATGAATCTGATGGAATGTCGCGTGATGGTCGCAGGGTGTAGCTCGTATGAGAAATGTCGGTTTATTTCAACGCCAACAGCTTGATGGCCGAGAACCTGCTCTACTAACACCATGACTTGGCTGCGTTTCCTCCTCGTCATGTTGATGCTTCTATTGGCCTGCGGGTTGGCCTCCGCAACGTCATCCCCCGGTGGTACCTCCTGGGTAGAATTTGATGGGATCCCGGCCAACGCGGGGGCGGGGGTGACGCAGTACGTGGCGCGCGCGGCGGTACTGCAGCCGCAATGGTCGGAACTGTTCATCACCTGGTCGGACATCGAGGCCACGCAGAACGTGTTCGATTTTTCGGTCCCCGATGCGGTGCTGGCCACCAACAGGCTGTTGACGCCTTACGGCAGCCAGCGCGAGGCGCGGTTGTTGCATTACTGGGGCTCGTCGCAAGTGCCGGGTTGGTTCGCGGGGTTGACCACGAACCAGCAGATGGCCGCGCTGGCGGTGGCCTGCTCGAACGTGTGCGACCATTACCAGGGTCAGATCCGCCTGCTCGCCATGGACAACGAACCGCCGCTCACCGCCCCCGATCTGCACTACCACACGATGATACTGAGCTCGTGCGTCTCCGTGGCGCACGCCGCGGGCGTCGGCCTGATCGGCGCGGAATTGTCCTCGCCGGGCTGGCTGCCATTGGTGAACAACCTCGTGCCGGACGGCCTGCTGAACGACTGCGACTGGATCGGGTTCCACGAGTACCGCATCGGCGTGGTCCCGCCCGACGTCGACGAGCCGAGCTATCTCCCCGTCTGTTCGATGCGGGCCGACCAGATTTTTGACGGGATCGCCGCGCTCGGCAAACCGATGATCGTGGACGAATTCGGGCTGCTCGATTCGGCCAATGCCGTGACCAACGCCCTGTATGCCGATCGCACGGTCAAGACGATATTGATGATGCGCAAATCAGGGGTCCAGGTGATCGACCCCTACATCTGGTGCACCGACAACACCCCGAACAACGGCTGCTACTGTTACGGGGCGTACTCGAATGGCGTGCCGACGGCCGCAGCCCAAGCGATCCTGAACCTCGAAAACCTGATCGGCGCCAACACGTGCGCCGCGGCATCGATCTCCTGGCCGTTCTACGAGTACAGGTTCGGCACGAACACCTTCCTCTGGATGGCCGAGGGTAGCTCCCCGACGGGCATGATCCTGTCCGGCTGGTCGTCGCCGCCCACCCGCGTCCGCGACGGTGCTGCCGCCCCGACCAACGTATTGTACTCGATTCCCATTGTGCTGTCCGGCGAAGGCACGATCATTCTCACCAACGCGGGTCCGCCAGGCATCTGGCGTGTGTTCCAAGTAACCGACTAGCGCATTGGTTGTCGGTGCTTGAGGACCTACGGCGGACAAGGAACACGAAGGAGACACGAATTGCACCCGCTGTCGCTATAGCTATGGCGGGCACGCAAAGGGCGCGAAGGGGAAAACGATGATACAGGGCAGTGCCATATATCATACGTTACGGAGGATGTGACGGCATTAAAAAAGAAAACCCCAAGCACTCAGGCTGTCGCCACCGCCGCCGTGGGGAGCGGTCAGGCCGATGTAGTCGCCAACGATTTTGGCATCGCACGGCGCGTAGAGAAGACCGTCGGCGCTTCCTGGCACTCCCAGTGTGCCATAGCTGAACATGACGTCACCGGACGGGTTGATCTCGATGATTTGGTGGTTGAACTGGTCCGCGATGAGGAAATTGCCGTGCTTGGTCGCGACCGCGTGCGTTGGTTGCGGATCGGCGGCGCTGCCGGACCGCGCGGACGTCACGTAGGTGAACACATTGCTGCCGGTCTTGTCGACGACAAGAATGCGGTTGTTCAGCGAATCGGTGATCAGGGTGTCGCTGTCGCTGGGCAGACGGCAGGCGTAGGTCGGACCGTTGAGGACATTCGTGTCGCCCGGATCACCGTATTGCCAGATCAGATCGGCTTTGCGGTCCACTTCGATAACTCTGTTGTTGCCGGTGTCGGCGATGAGATAATGGCCGTTGCCGAGCCGCTGGGCGCTGGCGGGAGAGCTAAGCTGGTTGCTGCCGCTGCCGCTGTATCCGGTGCCGTATTGCCAGACAATGTCCCCTTTGTGATTAACCTGGATAACACGGTGATTGCCCTGATCGGTGATCAGCACGTTTTGACTGGGTAGCCACATCGCGGTCGACGGATTGTTCAACTGGTCGGGACCGGAGCCCATCACACCCGTCTGGCCGTAATGCCACAGGATGTGTCCCTGGCGGTTGACCAGAATCACGCGGTTGTCGGCATACCCGTCGGGATAATTTGTGTCAACGCCAGCGGGCAGCCCGCAGGAGACGATCAGCGTGCGGCCGCTGACCCGCTCGGCGTCGCGGGGGCCGACGATGGAATTCGTCACGAAATGCGAGTCGGCCCGTGTCACAGTCATTTCATATTGCCAGACAATCGTCTCGGTGTTGGTGTCGATCTCGAGGACACGATTGTTGTACTGGTCGACCAGAAGCACGTTTCCACTCGCGTTGAATCGCGGTTTTGATTTCGCGCGAACTGCCGCCGTGGCCAGGAATAGACCAGTCAAGAGTATGCCCAGCGTGCGCGTGCTTCTCTTCATGAATAACGACCTCCTTGGAAAACGAACGTTCACCAACTTGACCCTGATGTTCTCTGCATATCAACATGTATAGCATACTTGCGGATTCCGATCACCTCCATGTTTTTTGCGCGGACCCTTCCCGTTGAGCACCGGAACGGTGGTGTGGCGGGTTCTTTCGTTTTCTTTTTGCCGCTGCCACATGCGGAAGTGGCGTAGATTCAAGTATCGGCTTCGTGCCGCAGTCTTTCTGTTTCATTTTTGCCGGGCAAGGGCTGCGCACACGAAAAGCTGAGGACCGCGGAGGTTGATGGCGCGGGACAAGTTTGAGAGTCGGGCGTTGCGGCGGAAGCGGGGGTTCCGCCGTCGCTGTCCGCCTTCGCCAAGGCTTCGGCGGACAAGAAGCTATGGCGGACTGTCGGTAAGGTGGTGCGGATTGCCGCGACGGATCGGAGCGGCGTTTGCGACTTGGGAGACAAGTGGGTCGCGTCTTGTCTCGGCTTCGCTTCGCTTCGGCTTGGGGGCATGAGCTGGCGATCCGCCGTCGCCGAGGCTATGGCGGACAAGGGAATCCGGGGCGGTGTGTGGAGCGGGTCAGGCGGGGGCGGGGTTCGGGCGGGCGGGAACTGGCGGCGGAGGGATGTTTTGCGTGGCAATAGACGTGCAAGTGGCCAGGATGGAAGGTGTTAGAGATGAGCGAGTAGGTCGAGGGTTGAGGCGGGTTGAGGCGAGGTGGGGAGGGGTTTTGGGAGGGTGCAGACAGGGTGCGGTCAGGGTGGGTTGGGGTGATTTAGTTGTTGCTATCCTGGCGGGATGGGGTAGTGTTCGGCTGCTAGCAGATAGAAGCAGTTGCAGTGAGATTGGTAGATTGTCAGTCAGGCCTTGTATGCTCGGTGACAGTCCGAAACCCGAAATCGGGAACAGTCACTGAGACCTCCTAACCGCAGCGGAAAGTATAAACACATAATGGCTACCAAGCTATTCGTAGGAAACCTGTCATTCAATACCAGCGAAGGGGATTTGCTCGACCTGTTCAAACAGGCGGGGAATGTCACCAGCTGCGAGCTCATCATGGACAAATTCACCAACAAGTCCCGTGGGTTCGCCTTCATCCAGATGGGCACGCAGGAAGAGGCCACCAAGGCCATCACCGATTTCAACGGCAAGGAACTGGATGGTCGCGCGTTGACGGTCAATGAAGCCAAGCCCCGTGAAGAGCGTCCCCGTGGCGACTTCGGCGGCGGCCGTGGCGGCAGCCGTGGCGGTGGCGGCGGCAAGTTCGCCGGCAGCCGGTACTAACTTTTTCAGAAGTTGGTTTTTAGCCGAAAGGCGTCCCGAGCAATCGGGGCGCCTTTTTCTTTTGTGGAATAACCCGCGGCCACCGATCCAAAAGGTGCTACGCACCACGAGAGATAGAGCTACCGACCGGGCGCGACGGAGACTTGCGCACGGGGCCGTCTTGACGCAGAATGGCCTATTGCTCAAGCAATCCAGGAGAGTTTCATGACGACATCAGCGACATTTGAAGTGGCGTTGGACAACCCCAAAACCAAGCTGCTCGACCAGTTGTGCATCGACACGATCCGCACGCTGGCGATGGACGGCGTGCAGAAGGCCAACTCGGGACATCCCGGCGCGCCGATGGGCCTGGCGCCCGTCGCGTACTGGCTCTGGGAGAAATTCCTGCGGCATAACCCGGACAATCCGCACTGGCCGAACCGCGACCGGTTCGTGTTGTCGGGCGGGCACGCCTCGATGTTACTGTACAGCCTGTTGCACCTGACCGGCTACGACCTGCCGATGAGCGAGCTGGAGCGGTTCCGTCAACTGGGCAGCCGCACGCCCGGCCATCCCGAATACGGCCTGACCGGCGGCGTGGAAACGACGACCGGGCCGCTCGGGCAGGGATTCGCCAATTCCGTCGGGATGGCGATTGCCGAGCGCTGGCTGGCCGAACATTTCAACCGCGACGGTCACGAGATCGTCAATTACCGCGTCTTCGCCATCGGCGGCGACGGCGACATGATGGAAGGGGTTTGTTCGGAAGCAGCGTCGCTGGCGGCCCATCTCGGGTTGCACAAGCTGCTGTGGATTTACGACAACAACAAGATCACCATCGAAGGCAAGACGTCGCTGGCGTTCAGCGAGGATGTCGGGGCGCGATTTAAGGCGTATGGCTGGTTCGTCCAGCACGTGACCGATGCCAACGATCTGCGGGCGATCAACCGCGCCATCAAGCGGGCGCTCAAGCAAACCGACAAACCGTCGTTCATCGTTCTCAACAGCCACATCGGATACGGCGCGCCGACAAAACAGGACTCGCGCGAGGCCCACGGTGAGCCGCTCGGCGAAGAAGAGGTTCGCAAGACCAAGGAGCGGTACGGGTGGCCCCTCGATGCGAAGTTCCTCGTGCCGGAGGGAGTCGCCAAGCACATGCACAAGCAATTCCGGCGCGGGCGGAAACTGGAAAAAGATTGGCAGGCCAAGTTCGACGCGTATGCCCAAGCCAATCCGGCCCTTGCCACGGAGTGGAAGCTGATCCAGGACCGCGATCTTCCGGTGGGTTGGGACAAGGACATTCCGACCTTCCCGGCTGACCCGAAGGGGCTCGCCACGCGCGAATCGAGCAACAAAGTGCTCAATGCCATCGCCAAGAACATTCCGTGGTTGCTCGGCGGCGCCGCTGACCTCGCGCCATCCACCAAGACGTTGCTGGCCAACGCCGCCGACTTCGAGAAAGGATCGTACAGCGGCCGCAATTTTCATTTCGGCATCCGCGAGCACGGCATGGTGGGCGCGGTTAACGGCATGGTGCTCAGCAAACTGCGGGCGTACGGCGCCGGTTTCCTGGTTTTCTCGGATTACGCCCGGGGGTCGATTCGGCTCGGAGCGATCATGGAAATACCGGTGTTACACCTGTTCACCCATGACAGCATCGGGGTCGGCGAAGACGGCCCGACGCATGAGCCCGTCGAACAACTCATGTCACTGCGGGCGATTCCCCACATGATCGTGATCCGCCCGGCCGACGCGAACGAAGTCGCCGAGGCCTGGCGCGTGATCCTGAAAGAAAAGAAACATCCCATCGCCCTTGCAATGACGCGGCAAGGGGTGCCGACGCTCGACCGCACGAAATATGGCCCGGCATCCGGATTGCAGCGGGGCGCGTACATCCTGAGCGATGCCGCGGGGCAACCCGACATCATCCTCATCGGCACGGGCTCGGAAGTGCAGTGGTGCGTCGAGGCCGGCGAGAAGTTGAAGTCGGAAGGCGTGAAGGTCCGGGTGGTCAGCATGCCATCGTTCGAATTGTTCGACCGTCAGCCGCGCGAGTATCGGGACCTCGTATTACCGCCGTCCGTGCGCAAACGTCTCTCCGTCGAGGCGGGCGTGACGTTGGGTTGGCAAAAATATGTTGGCCTGGACGGGGCGGTTGTCGGTCGCGATGGCTTTGGAGCGTCGGCCCCGGTCAAGGATGTGATGAAACATTTCGGGTTTACCGCCGAGAATGTGTACAACGCCGCGAAAGCCCTGCTCGCCGGCCAGCCGGTGGCGGTCGCCGGTGCGGCGGAGTAGCCACCGCTAAAACCGGTGGAACTTGGGCCGCGGAGCTACGCGGTTCGTCGACGCCAGAAACGGTGTCATCGAGAGCAGGCGCGAGTGGGAGATCAGCGAGATCAGCGAAAAGGAGCTTTGCGCGGAGAGGCAGTTCTTGACTGGGTGCGGCCCGCCCTTATAATTACCTCCGTATAAAGGGGCTGATGGAGCGCAGCGAAAACAAACGCGGAGACGGAGGATGGCTAATCAGCGTTTTCGGGGACTGTGGTTTCCGTTGACGACGCAAAGTCTGGCCGCGGGGCGGTATCAGTCGCTGGAACTCGCAACAGAATTGCCGGTCTAACTTGCTTTTTCCTCCGCGAAACCTGGTTCTTATAAGTTTGGAGGTCGATATGAGCGTGATGAGAAATGCTGTTGTGGTTGGTCTCGTGGCTGTTGCCGTGCCGCTTTCGGGCCACGCCAAGGGTGGGGGCGGATCGGGCCATGCGATGGGTGGTCGATCGGGCCATGCGGCGGGTGGAAGCGTGGCGTATTACTACGAGTGTGGAATCGTTTCCGAATCGAACGCAGAGGACAGAAACCTGATGATGGCCGCATACCAGCACGTGCAGCTACTGAGTGAGGTTGATCATGAGGTGGTGTGTTGGCAGCAACAGAAGGAGTCGTTAGAGCATGCGGCGATCCTGTACAACGCTTCGGACGTTATCCAGCACATGGAAAGCTTGCACCTTGATCAGGATGTGGATCAGGATCTGGAATAACGACTGTCCAAGATCAGGATCCAAAGGGAGAGCCCGGTGTTTTTGCATGCTGGGGTGGGAGCGCGTTCCACTGCTGCCGTGACAACGCCCGGTCATTTGCGCTTGCATCACGGCCTGCCCTTTGGTAGTCACCTCTTTCCAGAGGCTACTAACCGTGTCCGGAAATGCTGCCGGCACGAACCGAATCTCAAAAGGAGACCCATGAGAGTATTGATCGCCCTAGGGCTTGTTGTTCTGGCCGTCGGCTGCACCCCCACGATCGCGACGCGACAGATGACCACCATCACCCATCCTGATGGGAGCAAGGAAACTCACGACACCATGACTCTCACCCAGACTCTCCAGGAGTCGAAGAGACCAGCCATCCAGGACGTGCTGGATATGAGGTGATCGTCGCGTCAGCAGGATTTCAGCCTTCCTTCTAATGACCGGTGAAAACGTGGAGTCCGTCGTTACGACGGCCTCCACGTTGGTCCGGGTGGGTTCTGCGCCGGTTTCATCGCGCTCGGACAAGCAGTAGTGGGGGCGAGGTGTTTTTGAATTCCACGATGCGAGATCGGGCGCGCGCCATTTTTGTGTGTTGTTTGATCTATCTGAGCGGTTGTGCGAGCGATCGGATCCTGAGCGCGACGGATCAACACATTGACAACCGAAACGAATTGCTCCGTCGTTTGGGACCGCCTGACAAAATTACCGAGGCGCGAGGAGGCAGTGAATGGTCTTACTCCTCACGAGGATTCAACCTGTTCCATTTACGGTCGTGGAACTGCAACGTCGTCTACCGGGTGGATGAAAACGGGA